>Ga0209700_107541_pt1 | contig 15182 bp, 7 predicted proteins | sample SiratroredBW_FD_187528 | JGI IMG/M metagenome (GOLD analysis project Ga0209700, IMG submission 187528) | Root nodule microbial communities of legume samples collected from California, USA - Siratro red BW (SPAdes) (version 2) | ecosystem: Host-associated > Plants > Roots > Nodule | place: USA...
AAAAAAAAAAAAAAAAAAAAAAAAAAAAAAAAAAAAAAAAAAAAAAAAGGAAAATAAAAAAAAAAAAAAAAAAAAAAGATAACAAAGAAATTTATAAATGCTTAAAAAAAAAGAAAACATAAAAACATAGAAACTTGACATTAGCATATTAAAAAATACTATAAATGTTAATTATCAAATGCTATTAATGAGGTACAAAACAAGATTTTTAACTTGTAAAAAAAGTTAAAAATTAACTAAAATATGATAACAATAAGGATAATATATTTCTACAATATAAAAATCTTTTAAGAGGATTAAATTCTCATCTCTTTTAAAAACATTTGGGTGACTCCAACAGTTATGTTTAACAATTCCTGTTCTTCAAACATTGCTACAGAGATGACCTTTAAGAAAAATAGTCAATTTCTTATCATTCAAAGTGTATATAATAAGCTGACTTCTAGAAACACAGTTGCACTAGAAGTATAGAAGAATAACTTTGCGATGTTTTGTTAGCATAGGGAAGAAAATGAAATGAAAGAAATAAAATAGAAAGTTATTTAATGATAGAAAAAAAATTTAAAAAATTATTTAACTGTATAGAAATTAAAAAAAAAATGTATTTAAAAACTATACAAATATAGCTAAATAATAAATGAGATGTTATAATTCATGTTTCAATAAAAATTATACTATAGAAAACACTAAAATTTACTATTAGGCTTGAAATTTGAAATCACTCACATAGACTAGAAAAAGCATTTCGTTTTTTCCTATTTGATTTACAAAGTAACAAAAACATTTTCCGACTTTGTTTTGTTTAAGAAAATTTGAGAAAAGAAGAAACGTAAAATAACTATTTAATGTTTGATCGAAGATTAAAACTATATTTACAAAATAACATAAATACCTCTATAGATATAAAAAGTGAAAGTATAAAAAAATATTACAAGACGAATTAAAATGTTTATTTTTTATGTAATATTATTCATACGGTAGCGGTATTTATTTGCGGCTATACTAGTAGAAAAAAAAAAACACGTTGGTAAGGAAAAAAGTAAAACAAATCATGATAAATGTTACAATATTAATAAAATTATTATTTTTATTTTATATTTGAAATAAAATAAGATTGTTATAAACTAATAAGATTGTTTCATAATCATGAAAGAATATATAATAGGATTTTTGTCATCTTTGAATTATTTATTATTTTATTTTTATATTCGTGATAAATATTTTTAGTGTAAAGTACCTCTTACTTTCTTATTTATTTTTTATTTACTAGAAGTTCGAGAAATTTTATAATGGATGTCTTTGCTCATATTCCTCACAATCATACAGTTATACAAAAGTAATTAATCTATTTTTGATTTTGTTGATTTTTAAAATAACATTATCAATTTATTAAATTTATCTTTATTGTTAATAATTTTAAATTATTTATTTATTTTTTATTAACGAAAACACATATATTCGTAATATTTAACCTGGTTAAATAAGGAAAAATATTAATGTCTCGTAAAAACTATAAAACGTTAAAAAGATGACTATCAACTTCTTCTCCATTATCCCTCCATTCCTTTTGATATGTTTTCTAAGATTATTTCACAAAATAATAAATTTTCTTGATTCTAATAAAATAGAGTTGAATAATATCCTATTATATCGATTTCTTTTTCCATTTAACATCACGTGTAAATTATTTAAAAATTATTATAAGACAAAAAAAAGTGTAATAGAAAAAGATATGTTATTGAAACAATTAAAGAGATAAATGAAAAAGAAATTTTTTTTTTCTAAAATTAAGGCTGTTAAAAAGAAATCGACGGAATATGTCTTATATTAAAATTAGAAGAAGTGATATTGTTAGGTATTTAAGTGTGAGTTTAAGTCTCACATTGAATAAGACTGATGAGAAAGTTGAGCAACATATAAGAAAGAAGATCTACAAATCTAATGTTTTAAGGTTTTGGATTAAAAGTGATATCATTTTTTTGTATATTGGACTATTGTTATCATTCTTGTGAGATCTCCCCACTTTTTTCTCTTTGGATTCTACCAACAAATGATATAGAGGGAGATAGATATTCAAGTGTGAGATCTCTCGGGCTTTTCTCCTCAGATTCAGGTTTAAAGTGATGTCATTTTCTTGTATGTTGGGTTCTTGTTCTCATTCTTATGAGATTTACTCTTTCTGGCTTTTCCTCTCAGATTCAGAATTTTCTCTCTCGAGCTTTTCCTCTAAGATTCGGATTTAAAGTGATGTCATTTTCTTGTATGTTGGGCTCTTCTTCTCATTCTTATGAGATTTTCCCTCTCCGACTTTTCTTCTCGGATTCGGATTTAAAGTGGTGTCATTTTCTTATATGTTGGACTCTTAATTATTATTCTTATGAGATTTTTCCGGTTTCCTTCTCAGATTCTTCCAACAGATATTTAATAAATAATTTAAAAAGTTAATATCATATATAAAACTGTAAATATAATATTTAAAAAATAAGAAATGAAAGAAAATTAACTCTGTATATCGTACTGCAATAAATTAAAAAAAAAATATCTGAAATGAAGCATTGAGTGAGTAGGGGAGCAACACAGGAACATAATTAACTGAGACAGCTGAAATTAATGCACACATTAAGAAAAACATTACATCCAGATACTCAACAGAATATATTAATTACTGAGCAGTTCTCCCTCATTCTCATACTGATCATACTCAAACCAGTTAAGTGAACCAGAAAGGGTTACCATGGAGGCCAAGTAAAGTGAGAATTTCACTATGCAAGAAGATGGTGATCCAACACTGTTTTCACCTTACAAAGCGATTTCATCTGACAGTGCACTGACAGCAACTGCATAGGCCCATGACTTGAGATGTTTTTTCATTGCCACAGCATCATCAAGGGGAGGCATCTTGGATTGCTGCTGAATAAGCATCTCATGGTGTTTGTATGACTCCTCAAGATGATCAAACCACAAATCAACCCTTCTATCAACCACATTGCTTCCTAACTTGTTCCACTTCCTTCTTTTTCTCCTCTCCCTCTTGTTTCTTTCCCTGCTAGATGCCACCATGCCCACTTCTGACGAAATCCCACCAAACTTGTCACACTCAGGGGTCAAAGTCTCCACATTTCGAGGCTCATCTTGCTGATTCACAAGGAATGGAGTAAAGGGTTTCTGCAAATCTCTCTCAGGAGATTCTTTGGCGTGGATTGAAGCTGCAAATTGATGAATGAAAGGGGCTACAGGATGATGACTGCTGGCGAAGATGTTAGTGTAGAACCAGAGAGAGTCAAGAGTTTGTGCAACCCGTGAACCATCCATGAGTACTGAATGAGCAGAAATGTGAACAGGGCCAAGACCATGCAACATGTGAACTAGTTTATACAGTAAACGAGGAGGCGTGTGGCATAATAAATGAGGGGGGTTTATATTCTTCTGCCGAGTTGAAATTTGGAAGTACACTATTTCAGAATGCTCCAAAAGAAAGAGGCGTGCAACATTTTGATTTTGAAGAGGACCAAAATGCCTATGGGTCTGAGCTTGTGTTTGTTTTTGGAAGAATTAATGGTAAAGGCGTTACATTAGCTGCACTGTCCTTCTGAAAACCAAAATTTATACTTGCACATCACTTTTCATGAATTAGATCTATTATCAGAACAGATCATTATAAAAAATGAGCTGGATTCAAGCATATGACACAAGTTTAGAGTTATATAAATGACAAACAGTGCATGCAGAGTGTAAAAATTCTTCAATGCATCTCATCGATTAAAAAACCAACGTCATTTTATTAGATTTTTATTACAACAACTTGAAATTCTTATATACCATAATTTCTGATTAATTAATAATACAATAATGTTTACATATATAACTTGTTTCTTCTTGTATCTTCCTATTTTATCTCTATTTTTCTAGTGCATCCATGAATATTTTTATATTATATAAAATTAATATTAGTGTTTCTTCTTTATCTTCTTATTAATATATATATATATATATATATATATATATATATAATGTAAATTAATAGTAGAAATAATGTTTATATAATATTATGTAAAATTAATATGTAATATAACAATTAATCTATTAATATTATATAACTTATATTATCTTTAAATAAATAGTCACATGTACAAATTTGAAAGTTTCAGTATGAAGAAGTCTTGTTGAAAATCTCACATTGACTAAAGGTAATATATTTTTTATAAGTAGGTACAAACCTCACTTTAATAATCGGTTTTGTAAGATTGAATTAGGTCTAAAGTTAACTTCTTAAGATAGTATCAAAGTCATCTTAATAAAATTGTTAAGACTTGACAAGTTATCTATTAGACTATTATCAAGTTACTTTTAAATATATACGTACAAGTTCGTTCAAATTAAATTAGATTTAAAATCTACCTTTTAAAAAAAATCATACAATTTTCTTTTAAAAAAAAAATCACAATTATATGTTTCAAATTAGATTTGAATTATTAGAAGATTTTAATGATCATATTAAGAGTTCATATAGCTTTATTACCAAAATTATGGGAAAAGATGAACTGTCACTATCACAAATTCACCAACAAGTGCGTTATTTAATTTTTTTCACATATAAGAAATGCAAAAAAAATAAAAAAATCATGAAATATTTTGAAATTGTTTTAAAAAAGAGTAAAAAGGTTTAAAAGCCAAAATTAATATTTTGGAGGAAATATAAAAGATACAAATTGTTTGGACATATTTGATTGATAGGAAGAAACAGACAAATAAAAAGATATTCCTTAATATCTTATTAGATAATGTACCACTACCCATAATATGATTAATTATATTAAGAAAACACTTGTTGAGTGGATGACCTATAATCTTGATTGGTGGAGACAATTTATTTGAAAGTATTAAATATTATTTATCATACAAGGATGTGAGATAAAAAAAACCTTAATGTATTTACTTGTAAATTAAAAAAAATGAAACTACCCATCCTCATTTACACCTACATCTCCTACTGCTTTTTGCAAAGAGGACCCCAACCCAACAATTATATATCTAAAGGACTAACACACAAAATAGATTGAAATGTAAAGCAAGACTTAAAATTGAGAGAAAATTGGGATTAGAAGAACAAAAGAAAAATCATTTTTTAAAAGATTATTACTTGGATGAAGAAACATCATCATATTGTTAAATTGGTATTGATACCCTTTGGTGTAATTATTATTAGGATTAGAAGCACCAATCCACTATTGATGTTCTTTAACCAAAAAAACTTGGGTAAAACATGGTTTTCATATAAGTTCTGACAACTTTTGTTTGCATTACAATAACAAAAAATTAATCCATCTTCACACAATAAGTATACTTTATGTTTGAATTCTAACTAGTTAGAGTAAATGAGTCTTTAATGAGTATTTTGATGTGGATAATTAAAGTGTCATTAAAATTATTATTTAACCTTATTTAATTTTTTTGAGATTAAATATTTTTTATATAACAAGTTTTAACAATTTTTATTTTAAGTACATTATTTTTTTATAATTTTTGTTTTTAACATATTAGCTAAAATTTGATTAGCTTTATAACATCGTATTTTAGTTCGTCAATAATGTAATGTTAAATTTAATAATATTTTGTTTCTTGTAGTGACAATTTATTTTTTAAAAAATTTTATCTTCATAAAATATATTTAGTATAAGGTTAATATTAAAGTTAAAACAATTTCTAGTAGCTAAAATTTATAAATATTTAAAAAAAAAAATTCTCTGTACAAATGAGAGAAAAACTTGTACGAAGTCAAAACGCAACATAATTAAATATGTTATGTGATATAACCAAAAAATAAATAAGTAATAATAAAATTTAAAAAATCAAATATTATGAAATATTGTAATTTTTTTATACTTTTTCTTCAATGAAAAAAGAGTTTGTTACCATTTTCTCATTTATGTTTTTAGTTAATCTATTTTAATTCCCTTCTGTTTTTAATTTTCTTTTTCTTCCTCTCCCAATAAAAGACTCCATGCAAATACATTTTATCTTCTTTTTTCCTTCCCACTCTCACCATTGAAACAACACTTACCTCTATCCTTCTCTCATCTTCTCAACCCTCTGTAAGTCCTCTTTCTCACTTTCTCACTCTATATCTTATTTTTCATATAGGATTCATGCTTCATCTTTATTTCTCTTTCTCTCTAATGGTAGTTGTTTGGGTTTCACTGGAATATGTGGTTCTCTCTACCTTGTTACACATTTCCTATATATACAATTCCTAATCAAATTTTTATGCTTTAGGTCTACCCTCATCACTGAAACCTGAAAAAAATGTCTCTTGTAATCCCCTCATCCTCTGCAGCCCCTTTGCATTTTTCTAAATTGGAGATTAACAATTTGAGTTCCCACCAAAAATTTGCCTCTAATTCCTTCATCCCTTTTCATCATAAAGTGGGTTTCTGCTGTAAAACGAGGCGTATCGGGATCCACCTGAGAAATGAACCAAGTGTTCTTCATAAGTATACAGTTAGGTCTAAGGGGTTTGATTTTGAGTCGATTGACAATGAGACCTTTGGTTTTGATGAGGATGAAGTTGAAGATACGGGGTCGCCTTGGGAAGGTGCTGTTGTATACAAGAGAAACGCGTCAATTTTACATCTGGAATACTGCACTACCTTAGAGAAATTAGGTCTAGCAAAGCTTTCAACCGATATCTCAAAAACTAGAGCTGCTGCTATGGGATTGCGTGTTACCAAAGCTGTAAGAGACTTTCCAGATGGCACTCCTGTTCAGATATCTATAGATGTGACCAGGAGGAAGAAAAAATTGAGGCTTGATGGGATCATTAAAACTGTCATCACTCTTCTTTGCAATAGGTACTCCCTTCAATTCATGACTTGACATTGCCTACTTTCAACTGCTTTTGCTAATTTTTTTTTTATCGTCTCTTAGTTTTGCAGTTTTCTTGATTTGCTCTGTTTCGTCTTTAGTTTGACAATGATTAATACTTCAGGTCTCATAAGTTAAACAGTAAAATCTTTATGACGGAGTATATTTTTGCATTGCAGAAATCATTGTCTAGGTGCTCATTTATGCTTTATTTTCAAATTTAAATTTGTTTTGCGTGCCACTCCATCTAATATACCATAGTTAACCTGATACTACTCTTAGGATTAGATGTTGACCTACTCTCCTCTCCCTTACCTTTTCTTTAGATTAGTTAAGCCCAAAACTTACATAGGAACTTTGCTCAACAGGAATAATTGAGTTGCCTTTTGCCTTTTGTCTCAAGATGAAGAATAGCTCTCAACTTTTTTAATGATGAAATAATAATCATTCATCAATTCTTGCTGGAAGATCCACCTTAGTTATAAACGCCATTCAGAACAAAACCCTGCCGACTAGCAGGAAATTTCTATCAAATAAATATAATCTGATCATGAACAAATTGATCAAATTACTTACTTTAAATAGGCATTATTAATCAAAAGGTTGGTTCATTGGTTTTGTTTATGCGATCTCTACTAGTTATGCTTGATCTAAAACAAGTTGATGGTAGCAGTATAAACTTAATGTCAGCAGTGACATTAAATGGTAGTCGTTCCTCTGTAAAAAGAAATCGTTGCGTAGACTAAACTGTTTCTTTGTCTCCATAATGAGATTTTTTCATGAAGTAAGGAACAACTTGATATTACAATGGTGGCATTAGCATCTTTCATTTTTTATTTGGTTCGAATTTTAAATTCTAAGAACTAAAAGTGTAAAATTGCTTGTATATTTTCTTATTCTCTCTCTGTTTGCTCTTGTACTCATGTACGATACAATTACTATGAAGGCTGAACTGTTGAAGGCATGAAGGTTTGTATGATATGAGAAAATATTTTTTTTTCTACCAATTTAGATTGCAATTCCAACATTCTAATGGAACTGGATCAGGAAGACAAAATTCCTTTGTTGATTAAGTGCATCTCTAACGAATTCCCCTGATATTTAAGAGACAGGCCTTCTTCTAGTCTCAATCTTCTAGTCTCAATTGTATTCCACCAAGTGACAAACTCTTCTTGTCAACTCCTTTTCCTATTTATAGGGCAGCTACTAGTTTGCTAGCATAAACCTACCCTCGATAAGCCTATTCAGTTGCAGGCCCATTCCCCTTCTTTCTTGCATAACCCCATTGTATTTCTTTGACTAACTAACCCACCCTGTTACCCTACTAAACAATTACTAACATACCTAACTGGCTGATCTATTGATACTTCGCCCCTGAACATTCATGTTGTCGTCAAGGTTAACAATATATAGTTGCAAGAAAATAAAATTCTATTTAACTGGGGTCTCAAAGCATGAAACATGACATGATTTTCAGTTCACCAAATTAATGAAATTACTCTTAATATCTCTCCATTGCTCTGAATTACTTTGATCTCTCTTGGTCTATTGTAACTACATAAGAAATTAAGGAAGGCAAGTATGCTGTTTTAACAGGGAGGATATATTTTGTTGTTATATAAGTTACGGGAGGTTTGTGTAGGGTAAAAGAAGGGAGATGTAACAATTGAAATTATGTTAAACATTAGGGAGTGTGAGTGTAATTTGCCCCTATTTTATTGTGGTCTGTGATGGAGCGCAGTAGAGATCTTACTGAGGCAAATGCAGAAGTTTCAACGAACTAATGGATTTAAATTACTTTGATATAAAAATTGACGTTACAGACTTTGCTGGCATGGATATTAGTCATCAACTTACACTTCACACTGTTCAAAATTGATCATGCTCATTTGTGCGTCATTTTAAATTGGATGGTCATACGTTAGACATCCTCAACGTGGAAGCTTTAAATCCTCAAATTGATTGGTTTCTGACTTCCATACCACTTTCTCCTTCACTGAATCAAAACAGATGCTTTCACTGAATTATAACTGCATTCAACTTGAATTTGAACTTGGCTTAGAACTTTTTGTTCTACCTTCTATTCTCTTGATTGAACCGTACTATTATCTACAATGAACTACTGGTACATCTTCTTCCAGGATGTAGTGTTACTATATTTATATGCTTAGCACAGAACCTTCTATATTTTCAATTTCCAATTCGATACGAATGCTTCACATTCAATGTTAACACCCCCTTCTTTTCATACCAAAAGTTGTAAATGTATAATTGTTGATATTCTTTCGACAATAGGTTGACCTCTGTCACCTAATTATGAAGTGATGTGCTATGACTGGTTTGTTTCTTGAAGAACAATTGCTTGTTACGTAGTTGTATTGCATTATTCATCTCAATTTATTAAATCTCACACCGATGCTCCATTAGGTGCAACATGGAAGATTCTTGGGTAGCTGAAGTAACATGATACTCATAAGTTTACAGTAGCTGCTAACAGGTTAATTCCTTTAGCTGTCTGGATGCCATTCATCGCAAGTACCATTTGCGTTCACCTGACTCAGTTATCGAATATCTTTCTGGATAATAATTTTAATGTTTCATCCATATATGAGGTATCAAATAGTGTACATATAGCACTTTCATTCAAGGACTTGTTGAAGAAACCGAAATTGAGGCCAGAAAAAAATTATTTGTCGTGTTCACGTGAAAATAAAAAAATGTGATACCGAGTGTACCCCTGTCATGTTCAATAATGCATTACTTCCAGAACGTAGAATTTCTTATTTTGATGTGATTTTCTATTGAAGGTGTTGCATGCCATCCGCTGAGAGCATATTCTCTGAGTTCTCTCTTTTACTCACTGAGGAACCCATTGAAGAACCAGAGACTATTGATATGGGTGTTATTTTTGGGGAAGACAAACTTACAACCTCTGGAAACGGTGATAACGATGACGACGATGATGCACTTATTGATTTGGAGGATCAACTATATTTTCCTTCACAAGAGAAGCAAATTGACATTTCAAAGAACATAAGGGACAGGGTGCACCTTGAGATTACCATGAATTCAGTATGTGATCCTGGGTGTAAAGGCATGTGCTTGAAATGTGGTCAAAACTTTAACACTGGCAATTGCATGTGTAGCAAGGAGGAAGTAAGAGAAAAGAGCTATGGACCACTTGGAAATTTAAAAGAGAAGATGCAGTTGTAACATTTATGAAGTTCATGCAGGATTTGCTCAAAATGCTGTATCATTAGTTTACAAGTTCTGACCTTAATGGGCTTTTGATGTTCTTACATTCTTAAGAGCCTACCAAGGGCTCTTGAATCCATGGTCATACAGGGCATGGATGTTAGATGTTATAGATATATCCATGGTGCATTTTCTAGTAGCAGCTACGCCTCAAAGCCTGTCTCTGGTATGCTTCTTTCCATTCGTATTACCATTGTCTAAATATCTATTCCTTGGATTTTACTAGAATAGTCTTGATCTGCAAAATTAGAAGAGGGTTGCAGTGATTTGCGTATTAATTTTGTAATCATTTTCTGATGTCAACTCTTTTATACTTTTAATTTCAAAACTTATTTAAAAGAGTTTGATATTCTTTTTTGAATTTTTTTAATATAAAAACACGTTTTTGATACACTTCTTTAATATAATTTCAAAACATGATGTCATGGAAATCTTAAAGGAATTAAACTTAAATAGGCAACTAACAAAGGTGAGTACACACGTTTCCAAAAAGAAGTCCAATTATGCTTATGTTATACTCCATGCATGAGGGGAGATTTATCTGCAGCTTTTCCTTTTTAGATGCGTACATTGCAGACACATAAATTTTGCAGACACGAGACTCGCATGAAAATAAAGAATGTGCAAAATGAAGGGAAATTAATCAACAGTGGCCATGCCGCATGTAAACAGTGAAGTAATCATTACCAGGAGTCAATTACTTTCATTAAAATGATATATTTTATTATATTGGGCATATGCATGACAATAGGAAATAATATTTGAGTTTAAAAGAGACAAAGTCATATTTTTTAAAACTAATTTCCATTCATTTTATCAGATCCAGATAAATCAACACTAAATGCTTTATGTTCTATACAATCTTAATTTACTTACATATTTGAAAATATTAATTTGATGCTCATAATTTAAATTTTTTATATCTTCTTCTCTGAAATAAAATGTTCTATCGCTGACTTTATTATCAGTTATCAATTAAATCATTTCACATTGAAACTTACATAATTTTTATGCTTTATGAATATGTTAGCCTTCAGTTTTATTTCTTTTAAAATTTAAGTTTTTATTTGTGCTTCTTATATGTTAAAAAATTAAACACTTTAAACCTATTATCATATGTTACAGTAAGTTAAAAGTTCGTGTTCAATACATACATGCTTATATGTAACACATCTAAAATAAAAAGTACTTTTCAATATAATAATACTTTTTAATTTTATATATCAGATTTTACTTTGAAAAATAGACATAAAATAAACAATAATATAAATTATTTGTTAAAATATTATATAATAATGTAAAAAATAAATTTTCGAACCCCTATTTTTAACGTGAGAATTGTTTTCATTATCCACTAAAATACATGCAGTTCTACTACTACTAATATGTATTGAAGTTTTGAGTTATAGGTGAAACAAGATTAAATTTTTGTTAATATGGTGCATTGTACTTCCAGAGAACTCAACATTAAAAATAAATAAACTAAAATGTGTGGTTAATTTGTAGAAAATGAATTAAAAATGGAATTATGGCAATCTTGTGAGATGTGACGGTTTCTCTCAAGAGTTTAAAAAATATTTGTAATATTAATATTTATTGAAGGATAAAACAAAAACACACTAAATAATGACTTTCTGAAATTTTTGTTGAATCATTCTAAGACCTACATCAGTGAGGCTAGAGATGATATCTAATTTAGTTACTGGATGATTTAACTGTTATGATAAAGATTTTGGGTCTTTATCAAGTCTAACTTTGAGAAATTAGATTATGATTCCTGATCATGATCAGACTTTATCTGATTGGATTAACAATGAAAGTGTAAAAAATATAATCATTAATGAAAAATTTCTTCCAGTTTTGTCTCAATATTTTTCAATAATGCTAAAATGAAAAGATGTATTTGTCTAGCTGTAAATTATGGGATGATCATCCTCTATAGTTTACAAGTCCTTGAAGTTTTGAGCTGTGAGAAAACAAAAATAGCTTATTATGATATATTTTGTGTGATCAATATTAATTATGTTTTGAGGACACTGTATTATTGAACTCAAATTAATAACTTTTTAGCTTATGTTTGACCTTTTAGGTTAAACCTTTAACTAAAAAAAACACTATTGTTACATAATTAATTATATTTAAGATAATATAGTATGTTAGTAGACCTAATTAATTATTATGTTGAATACATCATTGATTATGTTTAGAAATATTTTATTCTTGTTTACATTATACAAAAACTACTTTTATAACAAATTATATTATTAACAGTTTATTAATATGTTACGAAATTATATATTAAAGATAAAAGTAATAATTTTTTTGATATAAAATATAATAAAAAATAATTAAAATAAAAATATTAAAGTAATAAATGAAATAGAATAAAATGATTTAAATTTTATATTTTTTACAAATATATTTTTTAATGTTATTATTTTAAAATATTTTTTTTATTTCTTAGTATTTGATAACAAGTTTTATTTCTATTTAATTTTAACTCTAATTTATATTTTACAAATTATTTTTATATTAAGTTATTTTTTAAAAAATTACAAATTATTATTTTAAATATATATATATATATATATATATATATATATATATATAAATTTATTCTATTTAATCAATCATATTTATGACAATTTTTACCCTTTTTCTCAATTTAAATAATCTTCCTTTTCACTCACTTTTTTTTTCACTTCTTTTAATCCAAACAAAATCTTAAACTAACTATATCCTAAATTTTCATTCTCTTACATTTGATAATAGTCATTTTGTAACATGTTTAACAAAAGATGTTTACAAAATGTAGTTGCCTTTACTAATTGAGGATCTTGAATAGATCATGAAAGAAAGTAGTTATATTTAAGATTAAAATCAACATTTGTAATTGATTACAATCTGATCTGCTTTGTAGTCACTCAGTCAATTATACAAATTTTAACCTGAGATTATACTCTAATAAGAAGTAGAGATTAAAAGTTCAATATTGATTTAATGTACAAAGAGATATTGATTTAATGTACAAAGAAAATAAATTAAATAATAAAAGAATAATTGAAAAATAATAACTCTATGGACAGAAAATTTAAATAGTAATAACTTAGTAAAGAAGTCTTATTCTTTAAAAATAAAAACAAAACAAAACAAAGAATAACTTTCAAATTAATCTCATCCTTTTAAAAAGAAGAATTTAAAGAGACACTTAAAAAGCTATATAACTATCTTAAATCTATCTGAATTAATTTTCTTTTTATTATAATTGGAACCTACAAAATGAATACATGTATTATGGATATAGACCAATAATAATTATTATCTAAAAAAAGGAAGAATATGTTAAAAAGAATATTCATAACAAGTCAATAAAAAAAATCTTTCAAATATCTAAAGAGTGTTGGCCACTTGGCCTTTGTATTATTTGTTTAGTTACATATGAAGGTAGAGGATTGAGTATATTTTTCAGTTGTAAGTTTCTTATTGAAAATACTTATTTTTAAATATTTTCTAAGTTTTCCTCCCAATGTTTTGCTTACATATTCTTTATGTTTTGAATTACTTTTAAAATGATATTTGTTGTTTGGACATTTTATTCAATACTTTTTATTATTTAATTTATCTCAATTAAAATACGTGAAAATGAAAACAATATTTATTATAATTTTTTTTTTTTTTAGAAAACGAAATCTATGAAGAGATGGATACATAAATAATTATGTATTTAATCAATTATGTTAAAATATAATTAATTAAATTGAATACTATAATACATGATCAATTATGTTCAAAAATATTTTATTTTATATGTTTATAAATAAAATTAATAATTTTTTTATAATAATTATATTATTAATATTTTATTAATATATTATGATATGATATATTAAATATAAAAAATATAATAAAATAAAAACATTAAAATAATAAATGAAATAAAATAAAATAATTTAAATTTTATATGTTTTTTCAAATATTTTATTTTAATATGTTATTATTTTGAAATATATATTTTTATTTATTAGTATTTTATAATAATTATTTTATTTTAATTTAAAATTTATTTTAACTCAAATGATATTTTAAAAATTATTTTTATATCAAGTTATTTCAAAACAAATATTATACAAATTAATTTTTAAATATATATATATATATATATATATATATATATATATATATATATATATATATATATATATATATATATATATATATATGTATATATCCTATAACATCAGTCACGTATATTATAAATTTTTTCACACAATTTTCATCCTTTTTATCTTGATTTATATGATTTTCCTTTCCATTCACTTTTCTTTCATTTTTTTTTCTTTTTCATTATCTTGTGAATCTAAAGAAGGTCTTAAACAAATTATATTCTAAATTTGTATTCTCTTATATTTGATTATAGTTATTTTGTAACATATATAAGAAATGCTTATAAAATGTAGTTGTTTTAGTATAAGAAGGTTGATGAAAGTTGTTTAAAAAGAATCAATTGCTTAGATAAACATCTGTTGTTTAAGAATAAGAAGCAATATGTTATTTGTAAAAGCAATCATTACCTGCAAAAACACTTATGAAGGAACATGCAAACCAAGACATATGGAGGAGCAGAACATATCAAAAGCATGAAACTTGAAAAAAAAAATCATAATTGGAAATTTTATTTACAATTTTTCAGATGTTGTACTTGGTAAAAAAACAAACATAAAAGGACAATGTTCACGTGTTAGACCGTTAGATACATATGTCACTCTTCTCTACTATTAAAGATGAAAAGAAAAGAACAGCAGATAAGATAAGCAAATAAACCTGACATGCTAACACTATTTTTAAATCATAGTATGATAAAGAAGATGAGTTATTATAGGGAGAAAAAAAAAAACACCTAAAGTATAAGGGTTTTTTCTAAATTTTGCATTCTTCATCCATCAATCACACACTTTCCACGTGCATATCTCCTTAATGTGATTATATATATATATATATATATATATATATATATATATATATATATATATATATATATATATATATTTTATATATATCTATATATA
>Ga0209700_107542_pt1 | contig 15180 bp, 5 predicted proteins | sample SiratroredBW_FD_187528 | JGI IMG/M metagenome (GOLD analysis project Ga0209700, IMG submission 187528) | Root nodule microbial communities of legume samples collected from California, USA - Siratro red BW (SPAdes) (version 2) | ecosystem: Host-associated > Plants > Roots > Nodule | place: USA...
GCTTGTACCTTCCCCACACGTAACCGACTCCCGGACCTGAAATCTGGTTTTTGCGAACTTGCCTTATCTTGTTTTTGGTTTTCCATAATTTTCCTTTAATAAATTATGGTGGCGACTCCTCTGTTTTTTAAAATTATATATATATTTTTGTTCGCCGTCCCCGTCGTGACTCTGGTTGCGACAATTACAATACAAAATGACACTACAGGAAGGCTAATATATATTAAACCTTCAAATAGAAATTGACTTTAAAACTACTCTTACTCTTAAAAGCAATAAACATTATCACCAATGAAGAAATTATACAGTATTGTGTCTTGACAATAGCTCCAAACAACAACTTTTAACACATCTACCTTGGTCAAATGGTTAGATTGTCTATATTATCTTCAAGGATTTTGATGCTGAAAAAGAAATAAAATAAATCACTAATATGAATTTAAAATAATAATAATAATATTTTAAAAATGTAAAGATATAGAAATATTAATTAAAAATATAAATAATAATACAACTTACTTTGTTTGATGAAACATTTGAAGTGCTAAACAATAAACTTCCTAATAAAGTAGTCATTTGATATCTCATATCCCTTTCAGTATCTTGCTTCATTTGCTCTTGTTGAGTTTTCATAACAAGTTGGTTATTTTTTATTAATTGACGGTGAGATTGCAATTCACTTTGAAGTTGAATGTTAATCTCTTCTTGCTTTTGAATAATGTTGGTCAAATTTTACACTTCTAACTCTAAATCATTTGCTCTCTATTGTCCATCCTCCATTTGACTTTGAATAAGTTGTCTCTCTACATTTCTTTTCGTTATTGACACACTTCCTATACCTTGAGTGATTTGGTTTAGTTTTCAATACAAATTCAAAATGTTTTACCAATAGACAATAGACAGGTGCTTTTGAAATTTCTTCTTAATACACTTCACCCATATTTTTCAAATTATCCTATACAATATTAATACAAAATAATATGACACATGTCAACATATGAAAAAATAGTAAAATAATTTTTGATATCTCTTTATATATTTCCACATGTCACCTTATTTACATATTTCAACACCATAGTCCAAATTTTTACACTCAAATTGTAAAACTTTAAAGAGATAAAAATATAACTTTTAAATCTATTAAAATAGAAGTGAAAGTATTTTTTTACTTACCATAATTTGTTCTTCATTGGGAATACACCAAGTTCCATCAAATTTCATTCACGTGGTCTTCGATACTTCCACTGCATTTGGCCATTCAACGCTTTTTAGTTCCTCTTTCTATTGAAAATAAATAAAATAAGATAATATTATGTTAGATTAAACAAATGAACAAAAACAAACAAACCTGTATATGTGAAACATAAAAAAATCATATAAAACCTATATAAAATATGAAAAAAATTTGTACACATGAAACATAAAAGAAATATTACCATTTCAAATGTCTTTTGGACAATTGATTTTGTGCCATTAACTGACTTAATTTTTTGTTTACTCCGGCTAACTTTATTTTTTCCTATAAATGTAAATAATTTAATATTATAACATAAAATACGTAAAAAATAAAATTCAAATTTAAGATATAAATATATAAAGAATGTAACTTACCTTAAATTTAGAATCGCATTCCATTTATTATTTATTAACCAATTCAATCTTCATGAGGTACATCATTTGGTCTACCTTTGTTTTGGATGTATGTTTGATGTAAAATGATGATGTCTATTTCTATACTGGTTTTTCAACTGTGTCATTGCATGTTTTTTATCCTCTTCCATCAAACATAATGCATTCATAAAGTTAAAAGAAATACCAAATAGAACATTGTTAAAATACATTCAATATATAAATCAAAATTAATTAAGTGCACAAATTATACTAACATTCATATGTTTCCACATTATATTTAGATCACCTTCAGATATCCAAGTCTTAACTTGTAAATGAGCTTTTTGTCATATGCACACAGTTGCTTCAGTCTTAAAATAATTTGTATGTTTTCTACAAAGCTTAAAATAAGGAGAAGGAAATTGGATATCAAATGTTTTGTCCATCACCATTAACTTTTCTCTTTTCTTTGGAAGTTTTGCATTAATGATGTGCCCACGTTGCTTCGTAACATATTGACCTAAATTAAATTAAGGAAAATAAATCAACACCAATTTAAGTACTTGAAATTTTTAATTTTAGAAAAAACATGTTCTTCAAGTACATGTACTTGTTTCAGGTTGCTCAATATCACTCAACTTAGAGGCATTGACCCTTTTAGAACTTAATTTTAATGATCTTGTTATCTACAAAATATAAATGTAGATAATCACAAAAGTAAAAGAAAAATATATATTAAAAAAATAAGATAAATTATTAGATGAAGAAGAAGCCAATGTGATGATAGATGGAAAATGAGCAGTAAGACCTAATAGATAAATTCAAGTGTAGTGGAAGTAGTCATAAGCTGAAATACTTGGTAATGTCTACATGTAAGTCAATCCACACATACCAAATTACTCCATTTACAAACACAAGCATGATACAATATACCCAGCAAAGCCTTACGAAAGAATTAGTTTACATATATGAGAAGAAACTAGAACTAACGAATAAGTAAATCATATAGCCACACATCCATCTAACAAGAACTACATGTAAGAAACACTAAAGAGTTGCTCAAGTTACAATAATCAAGCACAAAAAAAAATAGACCAAAATTTGAAGAAACTAACTAATTATTAAACACATCATGAACTCCCAACATAACTTAGTATAGATAAATTCAAGTGTAGTGGGAGCAGCCATAAGCTAAAATACTCGGTAATGTCTACATGTAAGTCAATCCACACAGACCAAACTACTCCATTTACAAACATTGCAAGATTCAATATACCCAGCAAAGCCTCATGAAAGAATTAGTTTACATATATGAGGAGCAAGTACTATCTAGGACTAATGAATAATTAAATCATGTTTCATTATCAATCTAAATTAGATTATATATATTACTGGTGCAATAAAACTAAACACAAACATTTCATAAGATCCTCATTACATACCTTTTTTTGTATATTTCATTTTCTTCACTAGAATCTTGAAATTCTTCTAATTCTTTAGGCCTATACTTTTCGTCATACTCTTCATCTCTTTTCTTTTCCTTCTAGTTTTTGGTATTTTGAATTGAAACTTTCAATGAATAAGTCGTATGTGATAAACCCAAATCCTCTAATCTTGCTTTGTTTTATGCTATTCTTTGTAATCTTTGTTCTTCTTAGTTAGAAATGTTTTGCTCTTAGAAAAACAATTAGATATTTTCTATCAATCTTTTCACCTACATTTCGGACAAAAAGATAGATAACAAATAAATAATCAAAATTTATTACAAATGGTCAAATAAAAACGAATATCAGTGGTAAAAGAACACATTCATCCCCACCTCAATGGTTGATATTTCTCACTAACAGGTGATCAACTGATCGCAAAAGCAAAAGCAATTGATAGTAGAAGAAGTTGCTGGGCTAAAAGAGGTATTCAAGCTTATGGATACAAACATTAGAGTCAAAATCAACATTGATGAAGTACGATCATGGTTGCATAAATTAGGCCATCAAATTCCTAATTCAGATGTCCAAATTCTTATGGAAGCTGTGAGTACTAACTACTATATCTACAACTTTTTCTCCATAACTGATATTAAAAGTACCTAACTTTTTAATAAAAGATTGAGGTCCTTTTTTCCGTATTTTCCTTTTAACATGCCAAAACTAAATTGCAAACATGGTATGCCCTAGAATAATTCAGCCACAAGCAAGCATTCCTAATTCTTCCCCAAGTGTCATATCCTTTCTTCCTATAAAGAAACTTCGTAATTAAAAGTACTAATCGTTGTTTACTTTCTGTTAAATCATATTATAAAATACATGCCCTTAGAAGGTTGTCTTGTTCACTCTTAACATATGGGACTATTTTTACAGGGTGACATAGACAGGATGGACACATAGATTATGGAGAGTTTGTAGCATTCTCTCTTCAATGTTTAATTTTCATTGATATATTCACTGTTGACTTGCTAGATCTTTTCACTTTGCTCTAGACAAAAATCAAATCAATCGAATATGTGTGCTCAATTAAACATAGAATGTCTTATGTGTGCTCAATTAAACATAGAATGTCAACTAAACAGAGAATGACAATTAAATAGAGAATCACTCTTCAAAGCGAAAACAAACAAAATTACTAATAGCATATATACATGGTTCAAAACTAATACGCAAATTTATGCTTGTTTCAAAATCGTCTCTAATCATTTGTTACCACAGACTATTCCAACACACAATAATATACATAACATAACTTTTGAGTTTCATAATTGAAGATTATAACATTTCTTGTTCACTAAATGCAGATGATCCGTGGTTAGAAAATACAATATCCTAATGTTTCTTTAGGCGAAACTGTTAGAGCAAGGCTCAAGCAATTTTTTTATGAACAAGCTTAAGAAAATGGCTTTAAGGTAATATTTTCAACAATATTTCATATTTCAATACTTCTCTGACATTTATCTCTGAATCGTTAATCTATGACCTTTCTAATTTAAGATTACTCATTTTTTTTTATAATGGTTGATATTTCTCGTTAACAGGTGATCGCAGAGCATTTTAGAAGAAGCTGTTGGGATAAAAAAGGTATTTAAGCTTATGGATACAAAAATCAACATTGATGAACTACAGCAAGGTTGCATAAATTAGGTCGTCAAGTTCCTGATTCATGTTGCTATAGACAAAAAATCAAATCAATTAATTATAGGCTTAGAATCTTAATTAAACATTAAACAGAGAATCACAGTTAAACAGAGAATCACTCTTCAAAGTGAAAACAAACAAAATCACTAACCAAGTTAATTTCATACTACATCCAACTTGAACAGTGCTTGGTGTGAACAACGGTCATTTGCCCCAATCAATCGAAGAAAGAAAAATAAAAAATGTTTGATTTATATGAAAGAATGTTACCTTTCACGATAGAGTTTCACTGATTTAGGGTTGGATATGGTTGTAGATTCAAAATCAAGAATTGAGGTTTGAGATTTGGGAACAACTTTAGGAGAGCGAGCTTGGGTTTAGGATTGGATATGGGTGCAACTTCAAAATTGAGTTGGGTTTGAGATTAATAAATGGTTAGATAAGGAAGCACAGTATCTAAAAAATTGAAAGCGGACAAAGTTTTTTTGCAGGCTAGACTAAAGAGCATACAGTGTCTGAAAAATTGAAAGTTTTTTTGCAGGTTAGACTAAAGAGCATACAGTGTCTGAAAAATTGAAAGCAGAAGATCTAGTTAGATGGAAAGCACATAGTATCTAAAAAATTTGAAAGCTGGCGAGGATTTGTGAGAGCACCAAAAAAATTATACATTATACTAATTATATACTAATATGTAATTATATTTATCAATTTAAATTAAAAAATTAAAATTTGAAATATAATTATAATGATTGTTTTAACTATTAAAAATACATAATTTAATATCATAGAAAAGGATAGAAGTGGATAAAAATTATTCAATAGAATTATCACAATCTCTTAATATCATTAAAATCTTTGTAGAGAGTATTCACTAAAATTTATCAAGATATTAGAAGATACATTCCTCTAATATATTTATATTGTATGATGACGGTTAATAAACAAGATTTATATTTTTTATATATCTTCAAAATAAAACAACATCTCTTCTTCTTTTATTTTAAATATGTTATCCACTATTATATATACAAAATATACATTATAAATAATTTGGTTATAACTACCGTACATAGTGTGAATAACCATTTGAATATCGTCATCTTTACTTAATTATCAAGAGTTTACTTATTTATCAAGAGCTCCGTGACCATTCTTCAAATCTTTAAGCCTTGCTTGTTTCTACATCAGACAATTAAGCTTCTCAATAAGAACATTCTTTAATTTTATTATATTGATTTTAATAACGAATTAATTCTTTTAATATAAGTATTAAAGCTAACTAAATTTCGTTGTTCTCTGTGCATTTATATATAAATATATCTTATTTGGATCATTGTATTAGATTTCAGTATCTTAAATTTAATTTTAAATTAAAAAAGTTGTTACACTCTTATAACAAATTAAAAAAATAGTCACAACTAATATATAAAATAATAATATTGTATTATTACCAAAATGATAATGATTTATGAAAAGAAAACCATAGATTAAAATGAATTTGTGACATGAATATTATTGTAATTTTAAAGTGAGATAACGATAACAAAATTGTGTAATTAAAAGGTTATAAGTAAATATAAACTAGAATAAATTTTATATTTCTTAATAATTACTAATAATAATAATATAATAATAATAATAATTAATATTATATAATTATTATTAATTTATAAACACTCAACAAAAAATTTATTAATTATATTAATGTCAAAAGAAAAATAATTTTACTATATAATATTTTATATTAATGAATAATTATTTGTGATATTTATATTTTGTTATTTTTAATGAATTGTTTGTTATTAATTAAAAAGTGACGCAATCAATAGTGACAAGCCGTATATTTATCATTTCAAAATAAAAAATAATAATAATGTTGATTTGTGAGAAAAGATCATAAATTCAAACTTAAAATAATATAAATTTAATATTTTTCTTAATATAAATATATGTATTTATAATTTTTCTATTAAGTATATAAATTTACAACATTGTTATTGTTGAAACAATTTTAACATGCTAAATAATAATTAATAATTTGTCATTAATAATAAATAACTAAAAATAAATAATTATTCATCAATAAATATTTAATAAATTTTTATTTTAGTTATATTATTATGATAAGAGAACTAATTTTATTATATCTTTTCAGTATTTATAATATGTAATTTTTAATATAAATATTGTGATATTTTTTAATTTTATTGTTACTGTAAATAATACTTGTGATAAATAAAGGTATACTAATATATAAAAAAAACTATATTTATAGTACTTACAGTGGGACTGAGGGAGTAGTGGAATGGGAAACTAGGATTTGATAGTGGTGGTGATCTGCCGAGGTTGGACCTAGTTGGAAAGAGTGAGGGTGAAGTAACACTTTCCCACAAGGATTGTTGTATTGTCATTTCAATTAGTAAGAAAGAAAAGTCCGTGCTTGTGTTTTTTCAGTGATTAGCGTGAGTGATTTTTGTATCTTCATTGGAAGATGAAACAAGAGTGAACAGCGTGAATGTGATTTTTTACATGAGTGAGGTGAGGTGCAAATTGTGTGTCGAAATGGTGAATAACCTAATTTGCGTGAGTTGATGCAAGGTTTAGTGTCGTGAGGAAAAACAAGTGAAGGATGAGAAGGGCCTACAGGCCCAAATAAGAGTAGGGTGTGCATAGAAGACTGAGGGTGTGAGGAGTGAGATAACCAATTAGGGGAGGCAAGAGTCTGCATAGAAAAACAAAGAGGTGAGAAAAGCGAAAATATGAAATTTAATGGGCTGCCTCCTTTGATTGGACTGCACCTCCAAGCCTTCTTGAGGTACCGTAAAAAATTTAAAAATTTCAAACTTTTCCTTTGTGTAATGACTGCTTTAGCCTTGAGATTTTTGAAGTAATAGAACAGTGGAATGGAGGTGGAGGGGTTGTGCAGAAACATGAAAGGTGGAGGTGACGGTGAGGTGCAGTGCATGATTGGGGGCGTTCTGCGGCGGTGGGCGTTGTTGGTGGCAGCGGACAACTGCAAGTGCGAGGCACGGCAGAGTAATAGTAGCGCAACGTCGTGAGAGGTAAGTTGGGGTGAGATCGGATTGAGTTACGGAACATGGTGTTCTGCAATGTATTTTTTTGGGGTGTATACATATTACGGAACCAACCATTCCGCAACATGTTGAGCAAGTTTCGGAATAGGGTGTTTCGCAATATATTTTCCTTGGTGTGACATTGTTGCGGAATAGGATGTTCCATAACTCATTGTGGTATTGATTGTGTTGTTGCGGAACAGCCTGTTCCGCAACATAGTTTTTGAATTTAATAATACCGATTATTGTTGTAGTTGACCATGGAGGAACATGTGACAAAAATGAGTGATGAAGTGAATAAAATTTCAAGTATGGAAGGATTAGAATTGGTTAACTATGATGGTGGTGATTTGCCTAATAATCGACTGATGAGGTAATTTTATTTGATGGTGTTATTTGTGTATGAATATTTTAAATATAAATTTACTATTTTTGATGTAGGTATTTTCATATTATAATATCATAAATGTTGTGCAGGTCAAATTGAGGGATGGTTGTCCATTACCAACTGTTGACATTCTATGGTCCACATATGTCTATCCTGTAGCAAGACTATGGTCACAATTTTATATTAGTAGGATGCAAAAATTTTCTGTTCTTACAAGCCAAGATCCAACATATGTTAATCTTGGGGACAATTAATGTACTTCTATTATAATGTGTTTTTTTGATGAATGTGATGTATTTTCGTGCAATGATAACAAATGTAATGTGTTTTTTTTTATGATATAACATAAAATGGAAGAATTTCATATAACAAATATAAAAGGTCAACATATCATTAAAAGTAAATAACATATAGTACATAACAATCATCTGAAAGGTCAACATAACATTAAAAATACATGTAATAATTCTCCAAAAGGTTCAACATAACATAAGTAAAAAACTAAGAACTCTGAGTTGGTCCTCTTCCACAAATTGCAAGATTACGTCAACTATATACTATCCCCTCCTCAGTAACTCCATGAGCTAATGATAGGGCCTCCTGAGCATCATCATAGTCAGGAGTACCTACTTCAACATGGTCACGATAAGATAGTAATAGAGAACCATCAATAAGTCCTCCAGGGAATGCCCCAGCTTTACCAACATCAAACACAACATCATCACCTCCTCCCCTTCCATCTCCCCTTCGAACAAATGTTGTGAGCCTTTCTCTACAACTTTTCGTAGCAAATGACTTGCAGAATGCCCTGTTCCGCAACTCATTTCGTACGTCCACCCCCAAATCGCAAACCCTAAAAATCCCCCCAAATACTTTACAAATCCAAAAATGCATCATACATACCTCAAATAATCCTCAAATGTGTTGTTTTTTAAGGTTTCCGGAATGAAAATGACCACAAAAATAGAACCACGAAACGAGACTTGAGCTTGGAAGTGGAGCTACAAAGCAAAAATGGAGGCAGCGTCGTGGAGGAGGAGATATGGGGTTTTAGGATTCAAGGGCATTTTAAAAATTTGAGGGTAATATCATCCAAAATGAAAAATTTGAGGTGCCGCAAGAAGTGTTTGGAGGTGCAGGAAGAAGGAGTCCTTTGATTGTTGCTTTTTTTTTTCTTACTTTCTTGTCTTTGATTGTTTTTTAATTTAATGGGCTAGGCCCAAACTTTTTTTTTATTTTCTGAATAATAAAAAACACTAAAATGCTAAACTAATTATTTTGAATTTTATAAAAAATAATAATATTTTTCAGTTTTATAGTCATTCTATTTTCTTATTTTAAGTTGGACCAAACTTTGTTTTTTATTTCTTCTTTTTCTTTTCTATTATTCATAAAAAATAAATAAAATGAAACTTTATATTTTTAATTTCTAAAAATAAAATGAAAATGATAAGCAAATGAAAATATGAATTATATTTTTTTTTTGTTTTTCTAAAATGATAAAGAGGATATAAACCAAAACCATATTTTTTTATATTTTTCTTTAAAAATATGAAAATGAAAAATATAAAGACAATAAAACAAAAAACTATATTTTTATATTTTTTTCTGAAAATAAGAGAAAATAATAAAAAATCATAAAACCTAAACTTAACTTGGTGATTGAATTTTTTAATTATTTTGAAAATTAATTAGAAATTTTTTTCTCTATCGAATAAAATTGGATGTTCGACAAGGTTTTTACTTTAAAGGGCTAAATACATGGCCAAATGAAAAATCCTAAACCCTAAAATATTACACTCTACACTCTATGTACAAATGAATTTTACACTATACAATATTTTATAACTAGAATTTGGCACAGGTTGAAAGGAGTTTTGGTTTGACAAATCCTTTTAGTTCCACTCTTCTTATATGTGTCTGGTCATAATTTTAGTAATCTCTTTCTTAGGAGCTCTCCATCACACATACTACACTTGTGTGTCTCAAAATTAATTTTTATTATCATTTATTTATTATCCGTTGTGAATCCAGTTTGTAAGCTATATTTAAACTCTTTCTAAAATCAACTATAATATCTCTAACAAGAAACCCATTACAATAAATAAGAGATCTTCTAAGATTTTTTATAAGCTTTATCAATTATTTAATTATATAAATTAAGATAAGATAAGTGGTGGAAAGTTAAAATAATTTTGTATTTTATATTATTATAAAATAATTAAAATAACATTTTAACATATATGAAGTTGAGTTGAAAATAATTTTTCAATAAAAATATGATGGATCAAATGTTGATATACCGTGAAACATGTTTTATATAAGTTTTGTAGAAGACAAATATAGCAATTTTTTATAATCCTACATAGTTAGGTTGCACGTGATAATCAAGAAGTCAAATAAAGCTAAGAAAATTATTTTTCAGTATTTTGGTATAAATTATAACTATTAAACTAAGTCAGGCGTTGCAATTATTTTTATTTTTCTTTCATTTCTATCAAATGATATCAAATAATGATAGAAAAGAAAGGAAAGAAAAGAAATAAAACAAAAAACATGAATGGACACTCTAAAATTGGATTATAATAAAAGGTAGGAGAGGATAAAAAAGGAAAAACAATAATAAATGTAATAAAGGTTCACCAAAATCCATCATTTCATGTAGACCCGTACCCACCGTCCAACCCTTAGGGCCGTATGTTGGCACGATTTGCGCGTGTCTCTCACTTGAACGGTAATTGGGTGAAAGTAAGAAGTACGTGCTTTCGCAGCTACAAACTTACAACTCTACTTTTAATTAAAACCTGTTTCGAAAATTAAGCTTCATTGCAAAATATATCTGAACACTTTTACCAAAGTCTCATTTCTTAATTACGTTTTTTCATGATTATTATATAACTTTTCATACAATTAATATATATATATATATATTAAGATAAAATGAAGAAAATACTAAATTTCTTTCGTCAAATCTTCATGAACTTATGTTTTTTTTTTTCAAAACGTAATGTATATATGTTTAATTTGTAGATTAAATTGTTTAAAATACATTAAAAGGAACACTTCAATTAAAAAAAAAAAAACAGCCACATAAGTTTTGTAAAAATTAAATGGAAATAAAATTAATATTTTGCTGTAATAACCAAGAAAATGGATAACAATAACACAGTAATTTTATTTTTTTTCATTTTCTAAAACATGTTAGAAACTAAATAATCAGTTTTGGATATGATAAATATTTGAATATATTTCCAGTAAACATCTTCAAAGGAAAGCGCATGACGTCCAAAGAAAATTTCCATGATAACCTTTTCTTATATAATAAAATTAATTTACGTGAAACTGAACATGGTTTTTTTTACATAACTTCTATACTTTTTTACTTTTAATTTATTTATAAATTTGTTTTAATTCATGAAAAAAGTTATTTTATTTTTTCTCGTTCTTGTGATAACTTCTCTTAACAGCAGCCATTTTGATTGTAATTTTGACGGAGAAGAAATGAATATATTTTTTTTTTTTTTGTTCAAACTTATTATTTACTGACTGAAGGATTCGTGTGTGCTCGCATTTAAGGACAAAAACAAAACAGAAAGTTCAGTCACATAGCATTTATGCTTTTTTCTCTGTGAATTGAAAAGATTAAGGTAGAGAAGAGAAGGAAGAACAAGAGCAATAGAACAGAACAAAACAAACGGATGGGATCTTCTGAGAGACCGAGTTAAGAGAAACCTGGAATATCCCCAAATCCTAATATTTTTTCTTTTCTTTCTGGAATACAGATAACAGCGAATGATTAAATCTTTTAGCGGTTGGAGATGTTACGTCAAATAAAAATAATATAAATTTCATTTTATAAGTTAGTTATTTAAAATTTAATTAAATTTAAAATTTATTTTTTGAAATAATATTAAAATCATTCTATTCTAATATAGTTTAATAAATCTATAATTACTCTGATACAAATCAAAACAAATCCTCAATTATAATTAATTATAAGCATAAATGAACTTGAATTTCTATAAGGAAAATAAATCTGTCTCGGACTGGATAGACCTTTCTTTAATGTTATAATATATATTTGTTGTTTCCATATTCAATCTATTTCCTTTCTACCATATTCACGCAAGTTTGTCGATGCAAGGTAAAGATTTCCTCATCAGAAGAAAATAACCAATATTTTATCAATATATATTCACTTTAACCAATTTTTTTATCGGCATTTTAACCAATCTAATAATTAAAATACATAATATAATTTAAAAAATATATAAATATATAAGTATCTATAAAAAAGATTGGTATAATATACCATAATAAATATAATCATATTAGAGTATAAATAATTTTAAAATTTAAATTTTTATACTAGAAATAAAATTAAAATAATTAAATATATTTTTATATTTTAATGAGAACTTGGAATGTAAAAAGAAAAAAAAATATGAAATGTAATTGTTAGGATTAAATTTTCATCAAATATTATTCTCATGTATAAAATCAATTACCTACTTTTCAAACAAATATCAATATCAATGTTAACTTACAATAATACTCAAATCCTAATTTTTTATGTGAATAAGTCTAAACTTATTTATTAAGCGTCAATTCCTTGATCAATTATATAAATAGAATTTAATATCGTTAAGAGAGTCTTAAGCCAATAAACAAATCATGTTCCATTCTTATACATAAGTTTTTATTTGGTATTTCAATTCAGATCTTGATCACAAATAATATTTCTTAATAACCTAAGACCGTTATGGTGAAAAGTATATATGTAAAGACATACTTATAAAAATCAATATTTATTACATGAGAATTCAAATAGTTACATCTAATCCTAATAAAATAGAAAAATGAACAAGCAAGGAAGATATATATACAAAAAAGAAGAGGAAAATTCTGGAAACCTTAATTGTCATCTCAAGACTATATTTTATATTTTTCTTACTCTCAAGACTCCGGATAGAATGAAGTCTCCAAAGTGAAGGAGAGCCCATAAATCTCCAGGAATGCAAGTGGAGGTGCCTCTGTGTAGAATCCTTTAAATAGATTTTAATTTGTAACGTTCAGACTCAATCTAGTTAAAGTGACACTGGTATCAGACATAATGGGGTTGCCTTAATTTTTATTTTATCTTTATTTTTATGGGTTTTAATTCTATTTTCTTGACTCAGTTACCTCCTGTTTAATTCTTTTACAGTATTAATGTAATCTAAAGTTGATTAAAGTCTCAAATAATCAATAATTTATACTAAAAAACAAAATATTTATAAAAGAAGATAGAAATATAAAATTTAAAAAGTTTCAAATTTAAAAAGAATTATTTTTATTAAAAAAATAAATAAATAATACCATAAAATTAAATGTTATAAGTAATAAACATGAAGTAAAATTCCAGTAATATATATTAATAGGAGACTGATTCTGGGCTGAGCTGATCGAAGTAGTGATTATAAAATCTATGGCTTAAAATTTTCTTCATTTAATTATTTCGTAATACAAAGTTGACATTATAATTTTAACTTATAAAAGAAATAATTTAGTTTAGTTTTTCTTACATTTAAATATTATTTATTTGGCCTTTTTATTCTACGGGCTTTATTCGCATGTCCATTAAGGCTTTCCGACACGTTTTTGCTGAAAACCATTTATGTTGGCTTTATTGTAACCCATCGAACATGTCCTTCTGAGATTAATGAATTACTTAATTAGAAGATTGAAATGAATTAAAGATGACGCACATGGGTTCAGTTTGAACCTTCAAATGATTTCGCAACAAGAAGTTTCCAGATCTAGCTTGACACCAAAGTTGGCTGATCATAAATTTTGAACTTTGGCATAATATAGTAGCCATTCTATCACCACACTTTGACTTCAGCCGCACTGAATCTAGCCCCAAGTGTATCAGCTATCTATAATTAATTTAATTTATTTTTTTCCCATAGGCCCCCACTTCAAATTTAATTCTTCTAGTAAATGTTATTCATACAAACAGATCAAACGTCACGTGGTTATTAAATGCAACACCATGTTAATTTATATTATTTGTGATCAAACTTGAAAAACAATTTTAAGAGTCATATAGAGCAATTCCAAAATTCAAAAAAATTAATCTAAATAAAATCATAAAATATTTGTTTTGTTTTTACGTGAAAGTGAAATATAACTACAAACACCTAACTATTATAATATATATAGTATAACCGTTCTTTTTTGTATCGGTTTCAAAAGTTTCATTCTCGTTTTTCAGTTTCAAAAGTTTCATTCTCATGTCTCACTGTTTAACAGTTGATATGTTTTCTCAGTTGATACGAATTGGGGATAAGTACTGTAGTGACATATGAAACAGGAAGGGATACATGTAAAAGATATATGCTAAAGTCAGTTATAAAACGTATATTTTTCACTTGATTTCTTTTATGTTATTTATAGTGGTAATAAACCTGACACGTAATAATTTTTTATTTTTTTTTCACAACAAAAATACTGGTATTTATTAAAAAAGTGACATAAAATTCGAGATAAATAATGATCAACCATGCTACAATTTTGACCATCTAATCTTGATAGACGACTTTACCGAAATTAAAAATTGTCTTGACACTATAGTCCAATAACATAAATAAGAATGTAGGCTTTTTTCCCATTTTAGTGTAGTTTTTAATTTTAATTCTCAAAATGGGTAGAAAAAAATTTATTTACTAAAATAGACAAATTTTGCCAGCTAGATATGCATAATTTCAAACTGGTCAAAATAAAAGTGACATACTGACGATTTCAATTAATGATATTAATTAAAATCATTTCTCTCTCTGTAATCATCTTTTAATTATTTGATATTATGATTGTTAAGTTTAGCAATTAATAAAAATAATAATAATCATTATATAATAATAATTAACAAATAATTTTTTAATTATTTAGCACTATGTTTATTACTTTAACAATTAATAAAAAAATTAATAATAGTAATTAA
>Ga0209700_107544_pt1 | contig 15177 bp, 5 predicted proteins | sample SiratroredBW_FD_187528 | JGI IMG/M metagenome (GOLD analysis project Ga0209700, IMG submission 187528) | Root nodule microbial communities of legume samples collected from California, USA - Siratro red BW (SPAdes) (version 2) | ecosystem: Host-associated > Plants > Roots > Nodule | place: USA...
TATATATATATATATATATATATATATATATATATATATATATATATATTTTATTGATATCAATATCCTCAGTTAGCTAAATTTGAGGTTTCAAAGATTATATTTTTTAATTTGATATGCTTAATTTGACACAGAAGACTTTAAGAACTTTTTAAGATTTTAATAATTTTACACAAAAGATTTTAATAATAAACTTGTATCCGTTAAGTGGATGTTATCTATTTATAATTTATTTTTATAACATAAAAATTTTATATCAGTTTAGTCAATATTAAGTTTGTGAAAGTTTTATAAAATTAAAAACAGTGTGTCTTAGTTTATTCTAAGATTATTTTGTAGATATATTAAATATATTTTATTCAGTTACTAAAATCTTTTTCACCTAATAATTTTGAGTATAGGTTGGTAACAATTTCAAGTTTGATTTCAAGTTTCTAGTATGGGTTGGTAACACCCTCCCAAGGTGGGTCTGGAAGACGCTCTACGAGATGAAGAGAAAGATACTTTGGCAGCACACATAAAGTTGAAGTCAACATATAAATAACCCCAAATTTTAATACTATTTAGAGTCTGCACATGTTAAAAACCTGGATTTTAATATTATTTAAAGTCAACTTAATCACCTTATATCTATTTTATTATGACTTTAAACTTGAAACAACCTGTTCAACTTTACAAATTAATTTCTTTTTCTAAGCTTAGTTAAACAAATAAATAAACTACATTAGTACTCCCTAAAAAAAACTTTTTCAAATTACAGATACATTTTATACTTTCTTAAAGATAAAAAAACTAATGAAGCCCTAAAGTAATCATTTCAACATTTATTAAAATAGTCATTTTTTAGATTGTAATATTTATTTAAAGAAGTTTTTTATATTTTTTTATTTTTATTAATTGAATACATATTTTTTTAATCTTCTCAACTGTAAAATCTTTTAAACACGTACGTTTCTGATTACAGAATCTAGAAGTCAATCGCTACAGGAATTAAGAACTTGGCTAAACTACGTTAACAGCCTCCAATCACTACAATACAATCAACAACCATCATCAATCTTTAGACATATATTAATTGATCGTATTGTATCATTGTATTAATAGATAATAGATATTTTACTTCAAATGGTTATAATTTGACTTTTAGTTTAGCCTATAAATAATTAGTGGGATGTCATAAAATGCTAACATTAAAAATAGTATTTTTAACTTTAAAAGGATGAAAGCAAAAATAAATTCTATATTTAATGTAATACTAAGAATTAAAACAATATTTTTATTTTAAAAGAATAAAAAATAAAATTAAAACGTACTTGTTTTATATATAACAAAAACACATTTAACCTTATTCTCAAAACAACGTTTGATGTACGAACAGAATAACCATCATTCAGAATATAGAATGACATACAACATAAGATTTATTTGTGCCACTACCAAAGTCTTTAGTTATAAGAGGGGTTTAATAACTGAGGTTACAGTAACCTTCGCTAAAATATGCAGGTACTGGAGGTTTCTCCAATCCCAGTTAAATGTCAGCCATTTTTTAATAAACGACAGATAAGATTTTTATATATTTTAATTACGTTTTAATTATTTAATGTTTTTCGTAATTCTCGTGTGGGAGGGAAATTTCCCGCTTCCATCCCCCTTTCTCCTTTTCTCTTGCATTTCAAATTTTTGAGCTTCAAAAAGTTCTTCATTTCTTCACTTGATCGTCAAATATAATCGTTGTTTTTTTCAGGTTCTTACTCGTTCACTTAGTTGCTTCTCCTTTTTCTTAACATCCATGGATCTCTCCTATTTAACAAAACCTACAACAAAAATTTCAAACTAACTCAATGCCAATTACATTAAAGCTGTAAATTTTAGTTTTCTATCTTCCGTTCCTCTAGGTAAAAAGCCCTTCACATTCTCCTTCTTTGAATGACAATAGCCTGAGAGAACAAGAAGAGAGGCCCCAACACGAGGCCAAGAAGAGAACCGCAGCTGCCATATGCCAACTGTACGGAAACGCCAAGAAGAAGCGCGTTCTTTTGGGAGACCTAACTAATATTTCAGACATCGTCACATAATTTCTGTTTCAGATATTCTACCACGGAAAAAAGATCAAACTCCAGAAACCGGTGGCGACGATTGCCACAATGGAGAAACTCGATGAGAGAATTGACTTGTAACTGTGTGGGTCTTATGTTTCGGATATATACGAGTGCATTTGCGGAATGGAGGTATTAGGGTTTTGTTTTGTTTTTTCTTTTCCGTTGGTTAAAATTGTATCATTTTGGTAATGTACTGAGGGTTTCACTGTGTGTGACTCTGTTTTAGGTTCTTCTTAGGAAGAGATCGTTATCTGATTATATTCAGAAAGTTCGGAAGGACGTGGATTGATTGGTTGAGGTTGTGGAAGAGTACGAACTGGTTTGGGATACATTATATTTTTGTGTGGTTTATGTAGATATATTTTTGTCATTGAATGTATTGTCTAGACATAGATGATCCAGTTGCTTGGGGTTGCTACAATGCTTATCGGTTTATGAGTTTCTTTCTTCTTTTCTCTAATACATACGAAATTATGTTTTCTTTTTATTGTCCTGTGTGTTATTTGTTTAGTTAATTTTTCTTTTATTATTTGTGCAAATAGGAAATATAAAGAGATTAAGCCACCTGAGGTGGAGGAATTTTGTTATACTGCGAATAATAGATACTCTAAGGAAGAGGTGGAGGTGGTTATTGTGATTTGTTTGCCCTTGGTATTTATGAATTCTTTGGCTTTGGATTGTATTGGTAAGTGGGTTAGACTAGGATCTATTTTTCTGATACAATGAGGTTGAAATCGATAAGAGTGGGAGCTATAATCCATTTGAAGAAGCTCTTGCTCTGTTATCCAATGGTGGGGTTTCCAACTACGAGTTTGAGAGAAGTACTCATCACAAAAGTAATAAAGATCCTTAGTTCTCCTTTCTATCATATATGTTAGAGTAAGATTATTGACAATCTTGGGTGTTGTCTTGAAATCGTCTACCGAGAGACTGGTTTTTCTCCCCATCAAGGATTTTGACAACAAAAGATTTCGACTTTGTTTGTTGAAGGAGGTTGTTACCGCTAATGTAGAACTAACAATTTCATACATTTTAGTTGAGACAAATGCTCTTTACACAGAATCTGATTGAAACATTCTCACCATCATTTGAATGTCCTTTTTCAATCCTTTTAAAAAACAACTCAAAGTATGCTCTTCTGATAATTGTATTGAAGTAATAATAGCATCAAAATCCTCATGGTATTTTTGAATAGTGGTCGTTTAGCACAACGTCATTAAGTCAACCATGTGATCATCACATTCTTCATCAAATTGGTCGATCAATAATTTAATGTATTCAACCCAATTATGGATAGGAAGACTACTCGCAGTCCTAACGAATGTCGTATGCCAATGCAAGGCTTTTCCTTCAAGATGGATTATAGCGATCTTGACTTTAACATCATTAGGTGTATTATTGGTAGCGAATCTCTTATCTCGTGCAACCGCTGTAGTAGTCATATATTACGACGGTTGCTCTCATACAACCAACTTAATATCTCCTCTCTTAAGATGATATACTACAGTGGTTTTGACCTTAACCATCGTAGTATGTGCTCTTTTTTTTTGTTAAATATAGAAACTATTCATTGTTGCCCAAACCTGCATATACCAATAATCCACATATTCTTAGGAAGATTGCATATAAGTTTCAAAACTTTACATTATACAAAGCATACAAGAAATTAATTTATATATACAAGTCCCAAAAGTATACATTGTACATTATGTTACGCTACTCACTATCAGTATTTACTTCTCATTGAAATGAAGTATGTTGCCCATTCTTTTCAACTTTGTTTTGTGAATTTATGGTCTAGTGACTCTTGATTTGAAAAAAGATGAAACAGGAAGATAGTGTTAGTAGTCATCATCATATGAAACATGAAAATCATTTTATGTAATTTAAACACTTTCATACCTGGTCCCTAGAGTCAATGATATGATGCAGACTATGGTTTTCATCCAATGCATGACGTAGTATCTACATTCCCAAATTCCTTGTTGCTTGTTGCACTACAATTTCATCGAAGTTAAATCATTAAAAAAGTCCAAAACAAATTTAATAGGTTCAATTAAGAATAAATACCTTAGAAAATATCCAACGTAGGCTCTGGGATGTAGATTTAGATCTTCTGCCAAGTACATAACAAACATTAATTGCACTAAAATCAAAGATGATTACTTGTATATTATACTAACAAGAGTGATGTATTATTTGTTAATGAAATCATACAGTTGTACTACTATTTTCATATCTACACTTGGCTTTCGATGTAATGAACAAAACCAAACCACAAAGTTATCCACGGGACAGATAACCATCAGTTACCAATGGGTCCCAAAATAGTCAATTCATTACTCATGTTCTCTAAATTACTTAAGATCAAAATATAAGAAAGTGTAACTTATGAATGAATACAGGGGCAAGGTAAATCCTCTTTTTGGATTCTTGAATCCATCTCTGTATATAAGTTTGGTGGTTTATTTTTTTAGTTCCAAACTTTTGTATACTGTTTGTCTAGGGGAATCCATAAATATTTGGATTCTCTATGCTATAAACTAAATGATTTATGTACCTGTATTGTTAATATCATAAATATCAGTAAAAATGCTTCATGAAACATATATTTCTTAAAAGAAATGTAAAAATGTGTAAATTTAAAGTATACTTACATCAACCATAACTGAATGACTACAATATTTAGCATCTGGTTTCCCTGGACGATTTCAAACACATCTTGCATGGATATGTACAATGGTATACCACCATTACTCCAACCAAATACTATCTCGTCCCAAGAAATGGCACAATGTGACTCAAACATGTCATGGGAAAGCCTAACCAACTCTTGAATTGGATTCACATTTGTTTGGAGTGGTTAGGGTGGTTGGGGCTCACGACTTAAACCACCAAGATTTGGTGATTTCTGATTCCTCCTGTCGTCCTATAACCAAAATAACAAAATTCTATTAATTTAAATAACATTAAGTGTCAATTTAAATAATATAAAGAAAAATGATGGCAATATACCTGATGCTTTTAGAAATGGCCTTCAGGAGATGTGTAGGTCACACAATAAATGTACCAAGTGTCTGTCCCATAAATCTAACCTCTAATGTGGGCACTGGTACCTCGACATCTGCATGTCTAACTTCTTCAACGATCACTCTAGCAAAACCATCTCCAAGTGGCACTTTGTGGATCGTCAAACATGTACCATACACTTCCAATCGCTACCAAACGAGTAGGATCTCTAACAAACAACTTACATCGATATGAAATATTAGTGTTTGAGTCCTCCTCCTCGTCCCACGGAATGGAGGTATTAGGGTTTTGTTTTGTTTTTCCTTTTCTGTTGGTTAAAATTGTATCATTTTGGTAATGTTGTGAGGGTTTCACTGTGTGTGACTCTGTTTTAGGTTCTTCTTAGGAAGAGATCGTTATCTGATTATATTCAGAAAGTTCAGAAAGACGTGGATTGATTGGTTAAGGTTGTGGAAGAGTATAAACTAGTTTGGGATACATTATATTTTGTGTGGTTTATGTAGATAGATTTTTGTCATTGAATGTATTGTCTAGACATAGATGATTCCAGTTGCTTGGAGTTGGTGCAATGCTTATAGCTTTATGAGTTTCTTTTTTCTTTTCTCTAATACATACGAAATTATGTTTTCTTTTTATTGTCTTGTGTGTTATTTGTTTAGTTAATTTTTCTTTTATTATTTGTGCAAATAGGAAATATGAAGAGATTAAGCCACCTGAGGTGGAGGAATATTGTTATACTTTGGATAATACATACTCTAACGAAGAGATGGTTATTGTGATTTGTTTGCCCTTAGTATTTCTGAATTCTTTGGCTTTGGATTTACTGATAAGTGGGTTAGACGAGGATCTAATTTCCTGATGCAATGAGGTTGAAATCGATAAGAGTGGGAGGTATAATCCATTTGAAGAAGCTTTCGCTCTATTATCCAATCCAATGGTGGGGTTTCCAACTATGAATTTGAGAGAAATACTCATCACACAAGTAACAAAGACCCTCTTAGTTCTCCTTTCTATCATATATGTCGGAGTAAGATTCTTGACAATCTTGAATATTGTCTTGAAATCGTCTACCCCTGAAGGTGTGCGAGAGACTGGTTTTTCTCCCATCAAAGATTTTGGCAACAAAAGATTTTGACTTTGTTTATTGAAGGAGGTTGTTACTGCTAATGTAGAACTAATGTAGAACTAACAGTTTCATACATTTTAGCCGAGGCAAATGCTCTTTACACAAAATCTGATTAAAACATTCTCACCATCATTTGAATGTCTTTTTTCAATCCTCTTAAAAACAACACAAAGTATGTTCGTCTGATAACTATATTCGAGTAAAAAGAGCATTAAAATCCTCATCATATTTTTGAATAGTGGTCATTTAGCGCAACTTCATTAAGTTAGCCATGGGATCATCACATTCTTCATCGAATTGGTTAATTAATAATTTAGTGTATCCAACCCAATTATGGATAGAAAGACTACTCGCAGTCCTAACGAATGTCATATGCCAATGTAAGGCTTTCTCTTCAAGATGGATTATAGCGATCTTAACTTTAACATTATTACGTGTATTATTGGTAGCGAATCTCTTATCTCGTACAACCGTTGTAGTAGCTATATATTAGTACTTTTGCCCAGATGATAATATTTTCGCTCAGGCAAAAATGGCACTGGAGCATGAGTGCTCTCTAAACTATTTTCGCTCAGGCGTTAAATTTCTCGCTCGGTCGAGGTGGATTTTCGCCTGTGCACAATTTTTCTCGCTCAAGCTAGAAAAAAATAATTTTTTTTCTTTTTTTCCCTTCTTCTTTTCGTTTCTTCTTATTTTCTCTTTTTCTTCTTTTATTTATTTTTTATGTATTAAATATTTATGGTTTGAAATTATACTTTATTTATCTATAAGAGTTTAATGATAAATATTATAAAATTTTTGACCTGTTACATATTATATTATATTATATATATATATATATATATATATATATACGAAAAAAAATACAATTGGTAGAGGTATTGAAAATTGAGTAAAAATTACGTATGCAAAATGATAAATAAGAGATAGTAATTCCACAATCCATTATATATATTGCTATATATACATAGTAGATTGTGACATTAGTCATTGAGGTATTTCCATCTTGTATTCTATGTGGTGGAGGCTATCTTCTGGGTTTACGTCAAGTATTTATTTTGGGTGGAATTTTTATATTTAATTAAATAATGATGATGTAGTTTGTGCATGGTTTATATAAATATTTATTTATACAATGAAACATTATAATAAAAAATATTTTAATATATAAATTATGAAATAATTAAAATTATGATAAATAAATGTTATTAAATCTAAAGATCATATTTTGGTTTAATAATTCATATTCATGTACTTTAAACTAAAACATAATTATTGAGAAATATCTGTTTTGATTCAACTTGATGTTTGTGGCCCTTGGATGAAGTCAAGGGATCGTTTTTTCTTTATCCTTCTCTTGGTATGTTTAGTTTAATATTAAAATGTATTTTAAATAACTAAAATAGATAATCAATAAATATTTTTAAGGTATGTTTTTTTGTTATGATTAAAATTAATGATAAATATAGATCTTTTTAAATATGAGTTAAATTTTAGATTTATAGTTTATAATAGTATGCATTTTTTTATTAATTATAACATAATTATTACTGAGTTATGTTTATCTTAGATTACACTTGATGCTGATTGTGACCTTTGTTTCAGGTCAAGTCATCCTTCTTTGTTATTGGATGAACTTTATATATTTAAATTATTACTAATAGTTTAGTTAATATATTTAATAAATTTTTGTTTTATATAATTAATTAATGAATTGTAGTATATTAATTATATTATTTTTAAAATTTATAACAAAAAAATTTCTTAAATGTATAAATTATATATTTAAATTATAATAAATAATATATGTCGATGTAAATTTATTTTTAATTATAGCATAATTGTAGAGTTATGTCTATTTTGGATTCACTTTATGGTGGTTTTAGCCTCTTAGTTGACCTCAAATCATCCTTCTTTGTTTTGGATTCTACTTGGTGGGTTGAATGTGACCTTTCAGTTGACGTCAAGTCTTCTTTAAAAATTACTTTTATTTTAGTAAAAATATATCATAATAGTTATTTATATTATTAAAATTATATAAATATTTTTAATTTTAAAAATTAAATTTTATTGTAAATAAAATATTTCATCATAAATAATTTAATTTTTCTTAGATTTATGGTAAATATTTTATGTTGATGTAGTTTTAAAAATTATTTCACATTTTAATTTAAAAATAAAATTAAACACGGTAAATTGAAAAATACAAAATTAAAAGAATATTAAAATAAATCTGGTGGAATAAACACTCTTTAAACATTTCTCCTTCAAATAACTATTCTAAGTCATAAAAAAATAATAATATTGAATATACTTTCATTAGTTTTTTTAAGCCCGTCTTTTTTTAGTGGAATTGAGTTAGAATCCTTCCATGATCTTAAAAATGAATAAGCAATATATGAAAACTTATTTTTTTTTTTAGTTTTCTTCTCTTTCTATTAATAATATTATTGATTTCTTAATATTTGCAAGGAGTTCCTTAGTTATTTTTGTTAGGTTGACTATTATCACTTACTTTATTTGGATGATATGGAGGATGAGAAACCATGCTAGATTTCAAGAAAATATTTTTATATGCTCGACTCCAGACTGTTAAAGGTTTCATTAGAGTGACGGGTAATTCTTCGAAGAAACACATGTGTAATGACATTGTTGACTTCTCTGATTTGAAGTTTTTTAATATCACCATGCGTTGTCGGAAAGAGATATCTCTTATTCAGGTTATTTGGAAATTCCTTCATATCAATTGGGTGAAGGTCAACACCATGGTGCTGCTAGAGGGTGTTTGGGTTTATCGGCATGTGCAGGTAGTAGCAAGTGCAGGTATTTTTTCGTTGTAGCAGAGGTGAATATATAGGTGTCCTTTTTCTTTGGGATACAAAAGTCTTTATGTGATGAGGTTGTGGGAGCCATTTTGGTTATTGAGCTTGCTTAGAGCAAAGGCTTCAGACATATTTAGCTTGAGTGTGACTCTTCCCTACTTTGTCAAGTATTTAGTTTGTTTAATGTCATTCATTGGTCTTTGAGAGGAAGAGGAAGATGGAAAAAGTATATGTAAAGAGATTGAGTTTAAAGTTTATCATATATTTACCGAGATGTTATTAAATTAGACTCTTTTTTTTTATAATAGATATCAACTCTCTATATTTTATTTTGTTTAACTTTGTTGGAGAGTATTTGTCAATATTTTTTTGTCATGGATTTGGCCTAGCTTTCTCATGATTTTGTATTTATTTTTTTTCTTTTAATATTATGTTTTATGTAATGACATAATTATTGATATCCGAGGTGTCAAATTAGCTTAGATGTCAAAATTCATAATAATACCTATCATAAATTTTATATAAAAAACAATTATTTTAATATATAAATTATATTATAATTGAAATTATGATAAACAAATGTTATTAAATATATAGATTATATTTTGGATTTAATAATTCATATTCATGTAATTTTAACTATAAAACATAATTATTGAGATATATTTGTCTTTATTCAACTCGTGATTGTGGCCCTTGGATGAAGTCAAGGGATTGTTTTTTCTTTATCCTTGTCTTGGTATGTTTAATTTAATATTAATATTTATTTTAAACAACTAAAATAGATAATCAATAAATATTTTTAAGGTATGTTTTTTGTTATGATTAAAATTAATGATAAATATAGATCTTTTTAAATATATGAGTTAATTTTTAGATTTATAGTTTATAACAATATGCATTTGTGGATGAACTTGATGCTGATTGTGACCTTTGTTTCAGGTCAAGTCATCCTTCTTTGTTATTGGATGAACTTTCTATATTTAAATTATTACTAATAGTTTAGTGAATATATTAAATAAATATTTGTTTTATATAATTAATTAGTTAATGAATTGTAGCATATTAATTATATTATTTTTAAAATTTATAATAAAAGATATTCTTAAATGTATAAATTATATATTTAAATTATAATAAATAATATATGTGGATGTAAATTTATTTTTAATTATAGCATTATTGTAGAATTATGTCTATTTTGGATTCACTTTATGGTGGTTTTAGCCTGTTACTTGATCTCAAGTCATCCTTCTTTGTTTTGGATTCTACTTGGTGGGTTGACTGTGACCTTTCAGTTGACGTCAAGTCTTCTTTAAAAATTACTTTTATTTTAACAAAAATATATCATAATAGTTATTTATATTATTAAATTTATATAAATATTTTTAATGTTAAAAATTAAATTTTATTGTAAATAAAATATTTCATCATAAATAATTTAATTTTTCTTAGATTTATGATAAATATTTTATGTTGATGTAGTTTTAAAAATTATTTGGCATTTTAATTTAAAAATAAAATTAAACACGGTAAATTGTAAATATAAAATTAAAATAAATTAAAATAAATCTGGTGGAATAAACACTCTTTAAACATTTGTCCTTCAAATAACTATTCTAAGCCATAAAAAAAATAATGAATGTATTTTCTTTAGTTTTCTTGCCCGTCTTTTTTTTTTTAATGGAATTGAGTTAGACTGCTTCCATGCTCTTAAAAATGAATAAGCAACTTATGAAAACGTATTGATGAACCTTTTTAATTTAAATTTAACTTGATTTTTTAGAATATTTTTCTATTTTTATAAATGATTTTTTCAATGACGAGCAATTAGTTTTAAATAAATTTAAAATTTCTCAAACAACTTACCTCACAACTTTTAACTGAAAAGAAGGTTTAAAAATAAAAGAAAAAAAATTCTAAATTGCGTCCATTTCAATTGTTCTCGGATTTCAACTTTAAAGGAAAATTTTGATTAAAAAGCTCAAGAATTTTCCCATATTTTTATTAAATTTGTTCCACAGTTTAATCTATCCCGCATCAATTTTTTTTTATGATTTTAATATTATATCTAATCACAAAAAAATTGAAGAGTTACTTTAATTTATCTAAGTTAGAAATATGTACTTATTGATTCGGTGCTGTTTGAAATCATTGAGAATAAAAATAAATAATTATAAAATGTTTTAAAAATATTTTCATAAATATTTCAAGTAAAATACAATAAATAAAACAAAATTTTGCAAAAATTAACATTAGTTTGTATATAGACTAATTTGTATGTTTTAGTGTAAATAAAGATGAAGCGTGGAGAATGGGGAATTAAGCGCGTGAAAGAAGTTGGGTGATAATAACACACATGCATTGTACCATATTTCCTATTTAAGGAGGGAAAGCAAATGGGTTGATGAGATAAAGAGAAAGATGAAGAGCGTGAGTGTGACACTATTTTTCCTCATTTTGCTTTTATTGGAAGCCCTCTCCTCTCAAGCATGTTGGAAGGAAGAGAGAGAAGCACTTCTCGCCTTAGATTCCCGTTTCGGCGGCGACTCTCCTTTCTTTTGGAACTTCGACGCAGATTGCTGTGAATGGGAAGGAGTGGACTGCAACTCCTCCACAGGGAGGGTGGCCCAACTCCAAGTCTTCATGCAGAATTCAATCCAACAATATATTAATTACTCGGATTTTTCTGTCTTCAAAGATTTGAAGAACCTCACTCTTTGGTTTGGTAATATAGTTGGTTGTGTGGGGAATGAAGGTATGAATCACTAAAACTTCACTGCTCTTTACTTACTCAATAAATACCATTTCAATTTCCATCTTATCTTATACCGATTACTTTGCAGACTTGCCAAATCTGGAGCTCCTTGACATCAGTTGGAACAAGCTGGATACTGGTGCCAGCATTCTATCATGTTTTGATGGCCTTCCATCTCTTAAGTCTCTTTATTTAATACGTAACAACTTCAATACATCTTCATTCCACGGTGAGACTAGCTATTTTTCTTTCTTATTCTAAGAAATCACAACAATCCTATTTCTCATTTTTATAATATTTTTTTTCACATTTGTTGGTATTATTGAATATACATGTACATATATAAGTTTTGGAAACTCTCTCATCAAAGCTGCCTAATCTGGAGGTCCTTGACTTAAGTGAGAACTATTTAAGCAATGACATATTGCCATCCCTCGAGGGATTCACATCTTTAAAGCAACTAGATTTGTCTAACACTGAATTGGATTCGGATCGTCACATGGAAGGTGTAGGATGTAATTTTTCCGTTTCATTAGTAAAGATGAGCAGTGAGTTTTTAGTTCTTAATGATATATTCCTTTCAGCTTTATGCTCAACATTGACGAATCTTGAGGTCCTTCACTTGTCCTTCAACAACTTCAACCACACTGATATTGCGTCTGCTCTTAGTGGACTCTCATCCCTCAAATCTTTAAACTTAGCATATAGTAAATTGAGTTGGAGATCAATTTTAAGTATACTTTCCACATCACAAATCTTCATCCTTTGTTTTTTATTAGAAACTATATCTAACTCTCTATAATCGGAATATGTAGATATTTCAAAATTAAGTTATCTGGAGACCCTTCACTTAGAGGGCAACGGATTGAATGAGTCTGAGAGTATCTTGAAGCGTGCAAAAGGTTAGTTGTGATTCATATTGCATAGTATTTTATTTAAAGTAGATATGCATGCTCCTTATTCTTTGAGTATTGATAAGTTGATGCTTTCATGACAGATTTAAATGGCCAACCAATTTATAAGTCCTGTGGTTTCAACAATCTGAAAAATTATATTTTAAGTAAATTTTATTTAATTATCTTTAATTACATCTCAATTATTCAAAAGAGAATTTCTTACATTAAACAACTTTTGAAAAACTTAGGTTAAATATGTCTTACCAAAAATTAAAACCTGGTTTAATTTTTAAAACATAATAATAATTTAATTATCAATATAATTATTATCAATATAATATTGAATTATTAATTTACGTATAATTACCGACTTGCCCATAAATTTTTTCTGCCCATTTCAAAACTTTCTTCTATCAGAAATTTTCCAACGGAAGGATCACGTTGTATCTTTAAAAATTTGAGGGACTTGATTAAATATTGTAAGAGTTGTATTGTTGCACATATAAATCAAAGAACTTGATTAAAAATTTTATTCACGGATAATTAAATCGAGTAAGTAAATAAATAAGTATAAAAACCTTTATATTTTACATTTGTCTCTTACAGATTTGTATGGTATTAGATAGCCAAGGATTTGGATCTTTATGTTTTAATTATAAAGATTTTGAAGAGTTTATTTTATTAATTTTATGTTTTAGAAAATGATATATAAAGTTAAGATAATACTTTACAGATTATTACAAATGACACAAATAAAAGTTTTTAGTGATAAAAAAAAATGTAATTAACTAACAAAATTTAAGAGACTGAAATTTCAAATAATTTAACTAAATAACCATGACCTTAATTAAAATATATTTCTATTATCAAACTTGTAACCTTAATTGCGTAAAATATCTTGAAAAAGACAAGTCTTACATCTTAGTTTCTTTTGTACTTTTCAACCACAGAAGAAAATTGTTGAAAATGACTTGTCTTAAATAATGATGGACTTATGGAAATAGCTTATTGGAGACTGAGAAATAAGAAAATCCCCAGAATGATTCTCAATAAAAATTCTCCAGAAAACATATCTACAACTAACATCTCCAATTGATTAAGAAACCATTTAGAAGATTCAAATAACAAAATACATCCTAAAATTATCATTTTTGTATTCACTAAAATGTGTTTATGATTTTTTTATTAGAAAAAATATATCATTTATACACTAAGCGTTTCAAATGCTCCAACCTTTCAATAAAAAGATTTAAACTAAAGCTAAGTTTCTTATTTTCATATCGTTGCCTTCCTAAATGGGTTTTACTCCCGAAATTGGTTCCAATCCATACTTTTTCATTAGGAGCATCTCTCCTCTTTTGGTTAGATGTATAATTATGATGACTTTGGATATATGAAATTATTTAAAATTTTAGAGGCTAAAAATTTAATTAGAGAATTTTTTAGTGTAACATTCTAAAAATGTATATTGTTTAACATACGGTGAATGCAACAAAAAGAATCAAATTTCCAAAATAAAGTTTACACTCTTCCACATGCTCCTGCATCTGCATTTATATCTGCTCATGTACATAATCATCGCAGTTTACAAAACAACAAGAAAAGCAAGGGTAAGCTAGTGAAAATAAAATTTTATAATATAATCAATACACGCAGAAAGAGTAAACCATATTAGTTATTTACAAGAATTTCTTAAAAGATCAACATATAAGTTTCAATACTAAATATATACAAATAGAATAGAATATCTCAGTCATAAGAATTTCTTTAAAGTCTAGCATATCAAGTTTCAATACAAGTTTTCCATTTTCATTTCAAGTACTCATGTCAAACGTCATACATAAAGATCTCACATGAACCACATCAATACATATCGGCCACACATAGACCATATCACACATATAGGTCACACATTGACCTATCGTCTTCCTGAAAATCCATTAAGTATGCCCCTAACATCTAATCCAATACCCAAGACTTAGATTCAGCAATTCTAAGAGAAATGATCAATCCAATACCCAAGACTTAGACTGCCATTCGAATCTAAGAGAAATGATCAGAGTAAGTTCAAACATTCAATACCGAGTCTCACCAGCGGTCCCGGTGTGTATGAACTCCCTCACAACTTCTCACCACCTGATATCTTAGTCTATGTGACTTAGATCATCAGTGAAGCTTGAGGATCTATATTAAACATAGGTGTGCTATACTTAATATACACAAACAAGCACAACTCATACATTATCCCAAATATATGACATCAACATCATTATTCAATCATTAACATCAATACACAAATAATAGTGTGCTAGAATCCTTTCGCAACCATAACAACACTTAATGATTAAATCATCAAATATCATTCCAAAAATATCTTTAACATTATAACAACATATATCTAGTAGATTCATCAAACTCACTTTCCAAATCAAAACAATTCGCGTTC
>Ga0209700_107545_pt1 | contig 15176 bp, 16 predicted proteins | sample SiratroredBW_FD_187528 | JGI IMG/M metagenome (GOLD analysis project Ga0209700, IMG submission 187528) | Root nodule microbial communities of legume samples collected from California, USA - Siratro red BW (SPAdes) (version 2) | ecosystem: Host-associated > Plants > Roots > Nodule | place: USA...
TATATATATAATATAATATGCATATGGTTAACTATTTTTGATTGTATATTAGTTTTTTTTATGAATAATAAAGTTTATTTTTTTTTTCTTTTGTGTTTGTACTAATCCAATATTGAGAGTTTTTTTTTATTGTGATCTTTTTAACTTATATTATTCTCAAATTTGATGTCAACCACTTGATGACGGTAACTTCTTTATATAGGGTTCTGGCTACCATTCATGATCTCAAATTGACCCGTTTCTTAAATGAATTATCTACATTACTAAAATATAAGTGTACTATTGATGAACTCACAAGCACTGCAAACCCAAATTTTATTAATCATGAACAATAAGATAAGTTTGTTATAGTCTGACTCCTTGTGTTAATGATAACAACCATTACAATTAAGATGGTGGATCTTGATACTTCGTGAGAAATCTGTATAAACTTATACTTCTCAAATATGCACAAAGGTTAAGAAATTGAAACTTCAACTTCAAACACTCAATAAAGGCATTTCCCTCTCCATTTATCTTCTAGATATCAAGAAAAACCATTAATATTCTTACTAGTTGTTGGGTCACCTATTACACCGGAGGAAGATCACATTAAAGTTATCCTAGATGGCCTCTTTAAAGAATATGACATGTTTATTACATCTACCACCTCTCTTCTTAACCCCTACACCTTTGAAGAGGTTAAGGCTTTATTTCCAAACGAAAGAAGAATTGTTTAAAAAACATAAAAACACTAAGCAAAATATTTTTCAAGCTAATATTGTTACAGGGTCATGGTCTTCCAATAATCAACAACCAAGTCACATTCATTACACTCGCTAGCAGAACCATGGATTTTAGACAGAAACAACATAATCGTAATTCTTGGGAATTCCTCTTCTTCTTCTTGGTATAATTCACATCCTCGGTACCAAATCTGTGGGAAGAATGGTCATATAACACTGGATTGTTGGCTCAAGTATGATCAAGATAATGACTCCAATTATGTTAACACTTTTCAATTTTTTCCCTCGGTTCATGATGATAATGAGCCCTCATTGCTTGACACACCATCAAAGGTTCTTGATCCCCTCTAGTATACCGATAGTTGAGCATATAACCAATAACACAAATAATTTTTTCACAAAGCTTGTCTACAATGGTAATATAAGGACAAAGCAAGTAATGGATTAGGTGTGTATATTCAATATATTGGCACTGCAAAATTACACTTTATCTCACAATTCACAACCCATTCGTTTAAACCAGCTTTTACGTGTTCCTACAATCACCAAAAACTTTGTATCTAAATTTGCTAAAGATCATGAAGTAATTTTTTTTAATTTTATTCTTATTGTTGTCATGTTAAAAAGCAAGAAACCAAAGAGATAATTCTACAAGGAATTTTTAAGGATGGGTTATATGCCTTTCCTCTTTTCCAATACACTCATGATTTCTATGTCAACCATGCTACATTCAGACCTTCAATGTCTTCTCTTCACCTTTAGCATTCTCAGGTTGGTTATGCCTCCACCAAAACCATCCTACAAGTTTTATGCAATTGTATCATATCACGCAACAACAAAACTTTGTTATGTGATTCTTGAGTTTTAGCTAAGTCACACTAGTTGCCATTTTTGGTTTCCAATATTGTTTATCATAATCCGTTAGAGCTTGTTTTCATTTACATATGGGGATTATCCCTTGTTCCTTTGTCTAATGGTGTAAAATACTACATTGCTTTCCTTGATGCTTTTTTCAAGATACATGTGGTTAAATCTTCTTCATTCCAATTCATAAGTATATACTATTTTCAAGCTTTTTAAAAGTTTGGCTAAAACTCAAAATGGTTGTAGTTGCACTCTATATAAATTGATAATACAAAATAGTTGTTATGCTTAAAATCGTATCTTAATAATTACTAAACACAACACCATTTGATGTGTCCTTATACTCATGAACATAATAAATCCATTGAATGAAAAATGCTATCATCTCACTGATACTAATCTTGCTCTTCTTGTTAGTGGTTCTCTCCCCGTTAAATATTGAGGAGAAGTTTTTGTTACTCATCCTATTATTATAACACTTTACCTACCTTTGTGCTTCATTACAACAATTCATATGAAACTCTTTTTAATTACAAACCTAATTATTGTTTCTTCAAGGTTTTTAGGTGCACATGTTATTTTCTTCTCCGACCCTATAATAAACATAAGTTTGATTTTAGAACTTTTATGTGTTTGTTTCTTAGTTATAATTCATAACATAAAGGCTACCTCTGTCTCTCACCCTCTGAAAAATTTGCTTCCTTCCTTCCCAATAATCTATTTGCTTCTTCTACCTCCCACAATACTATTGTTTCATTATCTTGCTCTCTTCTCACTATTCTTCATCTTATTGTCTATACCACACAAATACTTATAATTTTATGAATGCTTTTCTTTTCTATGCATGATAATGATCATACTAGCAACTTGAATTTGCATGATTTTGATGTTTCTCGTTCTTCATCTTCTATAGAAAAAATGTTTAATTCTTCTTCCCAACCTATCTCTAACACTCATCTTATGGTTACAAGGGCTAAAACTGGAGTTTTTAAACCAAAAGTTTTTCACATCACATCAACTACTCCCCATATTGAAGCTGCCAATATGAAAGAAGTTATCACCAATCTAGCTTGGTTTAGATCCATGCAGACGAATACAATGCTTTGTTTCAAAATAAAATGTGGACATTTACTCCCCTTCCTCCTAGTGCTACGATAGTTGGCTACAAATGGATTTTCAAAAACAAATACAATGATGATAGAATTTTTCAACGACACAAAGCTTAGCTAGTTTATAAAGGATACCACAAAACTGCAAGGATTGATTACAATGACATTTTCAGCCCTACCATCAAACCATTTACCATTTGTATAATTTTCACCATAGCTCTCTTTGCTAAGTGGCTGATTCATCAACTTGACATTAATAATGTGTTTCTCCATGGTGTTTTAAAACAATTTCTTGATTTGGGTTTTCATCCAATTATTTTCTATCGTCTTCTATCAAGAAGTGAACTTTAAGCCTAACTCAACCTTACAAAATCGACTTGTAAGGTGAGGTTTGCACCCACTTATAAACTATTGAAAGGCCTAATCTCTAGTCGATGTGAGATCTCCAACACACCCCTTCATGCCGAGACTCCTCAACTCGAGCGTGAAACTTATATATAAGGGTGATCCGATAGCGGCCTGATAGCGGGTGGCCTGATAAGCCCAACAACCTTGTTAGGATAGGCTCTGATACCATATCAGAAGTGGACTTTAAGCCTAACTCAACCTTACAAAACCGGCTTGTAAGGTGAGGTTTGGGCCTGCTTATTAACTATTGAAAGGCCTCATTTCTAGTCGATGTGGAATCTCCATCATTCCATTTCTGATACTCACTCTTTACAAAGTTCATGGACACCTCATATATATTTGTCTTTGTCTACATCAATGATATTATTGTCATAGCTAGCTCGGTAAGTGATATTACATATTTTATTTCTATGTTTCATAACCATGTTCCTTTAAAGGATTTAGGTACCTTGTATTATTTTTTTGAAATTGAAGTGTCTTAGACTAGTGATGAAAGTCCTCATTTATCTCAAACCAAATACATACAAGATCTTCTATACAAAGCAAAGATGATTAATTCCAAGTCATAACCTACTTCCGTGATTTCCTGTCTTCGTCTTACTTAAGATAGTTCATCCTTACAAAACCGACTTAATAAGATAAGGATTATCCTTATTTATATATTGTAAATTGGCCTAATCTTTAGTTTATGTGAGATCTTTAATACACTATCATCACACTGAGGCATGTACATCTTGTGTGTGGGTCTAGATATTCGTGGATAATTTGATATCTACTGGATAGTGAGTGATACAATAAATTCATTAAGCATTGCTAAGATAAAATTTGATACCATATAAAGAAAAATGAGTTTAAACTTAACTCATTATCACAAAATCAGTTTGTAAGGTAAAGATTATCCTTACTTATATACTATATAAATTAGTTTAATTTTAGTTAATGTGAAATTTCAATTGTCTGTTTATATTTTGGATGAACTTAGTAAAACTATTTTTAAAAATAATAATAAGAAAAAGAAAAAGAAAGTAAGCATTTGCTTAAACACTTTAATCTATACCTCTTATATTATTTTTTTTATCACACCAACCAAGTAACAATATGAAAATGAAGGAAAAATCATCTTTAAACGTCATCATGATCTTAACTTCTACTCCCCTCCAAAAAAAACTAGAAAAAAAGTGTAACATGCTCCAAAGTCGAAAGTCTCTCACATAACGTGATACAACACAAACATATGAACATGAGAAAGGAAAAAACAAAGTAATTAACATCCAATGTGGTTTGTCTCTCAAGCATAAAGGTTTTAATTGGCCTCCTCTCTTTGTCTTGTTCTATGTGGTATGGTTCGACGCCATGTCCTTTTGTCGCCAACAACCCATTGCATTAGAACACAACTTGCTGAAGAAGAGTCTAATGTAATGATACATAAAAGAGAAAAAGCAAGCACAAAGAAAGAAGCGTGTGGAAATTTTGCTCCTATAAAGGACACACAAACTCATTCTCCAAGAAAAACGGTTACATGGACGATCATGCTCTTCGAAAGCAACTGAAGATTATTTTATTTGCAAATCCTATATGAATTTCGCAAGCAATGAATGACCTTACTATGCATTATAGAGTGTGGACCATGGTCCTGGATTGTAGTGGATACCTCTAGATGAAGGACTATACCAAAAGAAAGGAGCCCCCAGAGAGTTCTTTCAACACACATAAGGCCCTTCAAAACTTGGGCACCGTAAGTAAAGAATAATGATATTTTCAAGACCTTTGGTAGAGTGAGTGATATCTGTGAAAATAAAATGATAAAAAATGAAAAACAAAAATAAAAGACAGATGAAATATATAATATATTGAGTGTATGTATGTTGTCTATGATCGATCATTTGGCCACGAATTCATGTAATGAATTTTTTCAAATTAAATGATAATGGAATTTGGCCATTAATTAATGAAATGATTTTTTTATAAATTAAATGAGCACGGAATATATTAAAGATTGTGCAAAATGTATATTCAAATTTTAATTAAAATAATAATTAAAGTTTGAAAGTGCAGAAAAGTAAGAAAAAAGAATTAGGTGAAATGAGTACAGTAAATGATTAGAAATAAAATATCTAAACACTAGGAAAGTAAAAGAAAGCAATCAAATACCTAAAGTAAATTGTTCAAACAAATAAAATGCAGTGGAATAAAAGGATAAAATGCTTTTATATAAATTATTAACATGAAGTGGTAGAAAAAGATTGTAGTAACTCGTTATTTTTAGAGTACAAATTACTTTAAGTCACATTCCAACAGTGGAATTTAACTTAGATTGATTATAGTTTTAGTATAATTTTTTAATAAAATCATACATCGATACTGGTGATTCTTTTTAAGTGAGAATCAAAGTCATTTCAATTTTTTAGAGATAATTATTTTTGAATTTTTAACGACAATTGCTTAAGATTTTCTTAACAAAAACTATTTTTATTTTTCAATAATAAATAAAGTCGTCCTTTTTTTTTTTCTATTTCCACCAATTATTCCACTAAATCATAAACCATGTACTTCAAGAATATTTTTCCAATTGATAAAAATATGAATATTTTACTACAATAGCATTTTTAAATATCAATTTTCAAAATTAATGAAAACATAACTTTGAGTAATACATAAATATATCCTCAGCCTCAATTTCCAAAATACTCATATAAACTTTATTTATCATCGGTTTTGCTTCACTAATTTCTTCCATCAATTTCTACTTCAATTTAATTATTTCAAAATTGAGGTACCTGGAGGCATATGTACATAATCATAATTGATGTGGAAAATGGAGTTAAAAAAAAAAAAAACTTGAAAGAGGTAAGGACGGAAAAGAGAGATTCTGAATGTTGATCGTGAGAGTTATGTTATATAACGTAAGAGAGTTAAGGGGAAAGTTAAGAAGAATATTAGTAGAGGTTTTGTTAGCAAGGAGAGGGATGAATTGCTTTGTGTTCAAGAAACTAAGTCACAAGTGGTTAATGTAACATTTTATCAAACAATATGGGGGATAATGATGTACGGTGAAAGTTAAGTCCAATAACAAATTCAGTTGGTGGCCTCTTGTTTATGTGAAACAAGGAAGCTTTTGAAATATGTCAACCGTTTTGTCGATAAGGTTATTTATGATTAAGGAATTTAGAATGAAAATGAGAAAGAAGTGGCGATTATCAACACATATGCGCCTTGTGAGCTAAAAGAGAAGGAGAGACCATGGAAGGAAGTGATAAAGATAAAACAAAACAACAATGTTACTTCATGGTGTTTTATATGTGACTTCAATTGCATAACAAAACCGTAGGAACAATCGGGGGAGGGAGAGGGTGAAGTTTGATCAATTCATAGTGGATATGGACTTGGAGGACATTCCCACGGTGTGAAGAAAATTTACCTTAAAAGCAAACTTAAGAGCAAAGATCATTGCTTAGAAAAAAAAAAACAAACTGCAACAACAATTTTAGGAGGGGTCTCACACAAGGATTCATTGCTTAGAAAAAAAAATTAAGGGGTTAAAGCAGAGGGGCTGCAACCGTTGATAATTTCACCAAGCAATCAATTGGAAAAGAAGAACATGCATATTGGGAAGAGAAGAGGGTGTTCAAGTTCTTCAATGAAAGGTACCAAAAAAGAGATAAAAACATGCATATTTTGGATGATGGTAGAGTTCTATAGAATCATAGAAAGATAATGTAAACTTGAAACCGTAAAGCACTAAATGTGAATTAAATGTGAATTGTTACATTTTATTCATCAGATAAAGATAAATTTTGTAAAATAATCAATTAAGATTTAAATAAAAAACTTATTCATGTTAAATTGATGTTGACAGATTTTTTACTTATGCTAATAGGTTTTATTCTTTCAAAAGTAAAACTGATTTATTTAACATTCTCTCCCTTAAACTAATAACTACAAGTTAGTTGAGAAAATACTGAACTAAAATAAATCCTTTGAGCAGACTCCGAGCAACTTTCTAAGCTTCTAAAATGTACTGATTTTGAGAATTTTTTATATATATCAACAACATTTTTTTTATTGGCAAAAAATATATCAGCAACCTGATTCTGACTTTTGCAGTACAATAGTTTCATTGTTTATAAGATCATACACGAAATGATAGCTATTATCAACATGTTTGCTTCTCCTATGTAAAACTGGGATTTTTGACAACTTTATTGCTGAATTGTTGTAGCCCCCTCTTGCTTGAACTGTAGTGTTTCAAGAATTTGTCTCAACCAATTAGCTTGATAGACACATACACTTGCAGCTACAAATTCTGTTTCTGTTGTTGATAAAGTCACAATTGATTGCTTTCTTGATGACCATTATACATTTCCAAATCCATCATGAAAACATAGCCAGATGTGATTTTTTTTATCATCTAAATCTCCAGCATAGTCACTAAATAATTATGATTTTTCACCATTCATGTACATAATCCCAAAACCAATTGTACCTTTCAAGTATCTAAGGATTTGTTTTGCAGCAGAGAGATGCATTTCCGTTGGACATTTCATGTATCAGCTAATGAGGCTTACAACATGCATGATATTTGGTCTTGTCCCAGATAGATACATTAAGTTTCCCACTATCTGCTTATAAAATATGCTATCAACTCGTTTTCCTTGCAGATCTTGACAAGCTTTAGACCTGTTTCTATTGGGGTACCAACTGGATTGCAATCTTTCATTTGAAACTTGTTTACCAGCTCTAGCACATTTTTTTTGAGAAATAAAGATACCTGCAGTAGATTGAATAACTTCTATGCCAATAAAATAATGCATCATTCTAATATTTGTTTATGAAACTGCACGTTGATTTGTTTCAGTTTCTAAATACATTTTTAATTAGAATAATTGTTCCTAATTGTTTTCCAGACTTTAGGATAAAGTATTTCAATTTTTGATAATTGCAAGTATTATACATGTAAGCTGTTCATGCTAAGAGAAACAAGAAGAAATAATGATTGAGGTGAAATGGGTATTTAAAACTTAGTTAAACGCTGATGGTTCAATTAACAAACATAAAACAAAGCTTGTTGGGTATTCTGATATTGATTGGGGTGGTTTCTTGGAAGATATGAAGAGTAATTCAGGATATTGTTTTAGTTTTGGTTTAGGATTTTTTTCATGGTGCTATAAGAAACAAGAAATTCTTGCAAAGTCTACAACAAAAGTTGAATTTATTGCTGCTACAACTCTTGTTAACCAAGTCTTGTGATTGAAATTTTTTTGATTGATATTAACATGGAGCAGAAGAAAGATGGAGTTATAGATCTTGTTTATTGCCAAACTGAAAATCAGATTGCAAATTTGTTTACCAAACCACTACTAGCCAGCAAGTTTGAAGACTTAAGACAAAATATGAAGTTTGCAGTTCCAAAATCAAAGAGGAGTGTTAGATATTTGTTTTTGAAACTACACATTGATTTGTTTCAGTTTTTGAATACGTCTTTAATTAGAATAATTGTTCCTAATTGTTTTCTAGATGTTAGGATAAAGTATTTCAGTTTTTGATAACTACTCCAAAACTTTAAAGGGAGTAATTTCAGTCAGTTATTTTTCCTTTTTGCAAGTATTATAAATATAAATTATTGATCGCTCAGAGAAATAAGAACAAATAACAATATATTTTTTCTTCATACATCTTCGTTTAATTTCATTCATTTTTATTATTTTAAATCCTCTTATTATGAAAAACCAACAATTGGTATGAAAGCTCTTAGTTCTTAAGGGCCTGTGTATGAGACTACGAGAAAATAAAAACAACAGAAGAAAACTAGTGAGGAACCTTTTGAGAAAAACAAAAACTTCACCCATGGCCGGAAAATTCATGGCAGCACCTCTGGTTTTCTACGGAAAAAACTATCAAATATGGTTTGTCAAAATGAAGTCTTATCTATAAGTGAATGGTTTGTGGGATGTTGTGATGTCTGAAATCCAGCCACTACAAGAATATCCAACTGTAGATCAAATCAGAAATTACAATGATGAAACAATAAGAAGGTTGAAGCCAAGACATGTATTCACTCTGTTGTTTCTGATGTTGTATTCACTAGAATTATGGCCTGTGAAACAGCTAAAGAAGCATGTGACACTCTCCAAGAGGCATTTCAAGGGAATGAAAGAACTTGGCAAATGCAAGTTCTCAATCTCAGAAGAGAATTTGAGATGTTGAGAATGAAGGAGGCCGAGATCATCAAAGAATATTTTGATAGGCTCTTGACAGTGGTCAACAAGATTCGACTATTACGTGAAGATTTACCTGATAGAATGATCGTAGAAAAAGTGTTAGTGAGCCTACCAGAGAGGTTTGAAGCAAAGATCTTATCACTTGAAGATTCAAGAGATCTCACTATGATTTCACTAACTAAATTGATGAACTCTTTGCAAACCTAAGAGCATAGAAGAATGTTGAGAAAAGAGTCGAGTACTGAAGGAACTTTTCTAGCAAAGTCATAGCCGAGTTACAAAGTAAAGAAGAAAGGCTGGAAAAATGAGAAGAAAAGTGATGAGGATGGCAATGACGAGAAAGAGAAGTACTTAGCATGTCAACACTACAAAAAAAACTTCTCATCCACATTGGAGATGTTGGTGGAGACCCGATGTCGTGTGTAGGTCCTGTAATCAAAAGGGTCATGTGGAGAAGATATGCAAAAGAAAGCAACAAGGGGTGAAAATTACTCAAGAGACCGATGACGAGAAGGAGGAGCATCTTTTTGTGGCGACTTGCTTTGCTAATAACATCACTAGTGAAACATGATTGATTGACAACGGATGCACTCATCATATGACCTATGATAAAGGTATGTTTGTGAATCTGGACGAAACATATTACTCAGAGGTCAAAATTGGAAATGAAGACTATATTAAGGTTAAAGTTAAAGGCTTAGGTGATATTGTCATTAACATTGACTCAGGAACAAAAACTATCTTAGATGTTTTGTATGTTCCTGAGATTGATCAAAATTTGTTAAGTGTCGGACAACTTTTAGAGAAAGGTTATGTTGTTGTGTTTAAAGATAAAACTTGTGAAGTCTTTGATACAACTAACATTAAATTGATGTAAATAAAGATGAAGGACAAAAGCTTCTCGGCAAACATAGAAACAGACTTAGCCTACTCCTCTATGGCTGAAGTTGGGAATTGGGAGAAAGCAGAAACAGTTGAGAAAGTAGAAAAGAAAAAGATTAAAGGCCTTGATGTTGTTCTAGAAATAACTTAGCAGAAAGGTTCTGATGAAAATGTGGATTATCATCCTGTGAGAGGTACTAGATCCCTATCTGACATATAACAGAGATGTAACATTACAATATCTAAACCTGCTGACCATGAAGAAGCTCTCAATGGCCTAAAGTGAAAAATAAATAGAGGAGGAGTTGTATATGATTGAGAATAACAACACTTGGGAGCGTGATAACATACCTCCAAATAGAAAGGTAATTGAGGTGAAATGGGTGTTTAGAACTAAGTTAAATGTTGATGGTTCAATAAACAAACATAAAGCAAAGCTTGTTGGGTATTTTGATATTGATTGGGGTGGTTTCTTGAAAGATATGAAAATATTGTTTTAGTCTTGGTTCAGGAATTTTTTCATGGTACTCTAAGAAAAAGAAATTGTTGCAAAGTCTACAGCAAAAGTTGAATTTATTGCTGCTACAACTCTTGTTAACCAAGTCTTGTGGTTGAAAATTTTTTGATTGATCTTAACATGGAGCAGAAGAAAGATGAAGTTGTTGATCTTGTTTATTGCCAAACTGAAAATCAGATTGCAAATTTGTTTACCAAACCACTACTAACCACTACTAGCCAGTAAGTTTGAAGACTTAAGATAGAAGATTGGAGTTTGAAGTTCCAAAATCAAAGAGGAGTGTTAGATATTTGTTTTGAAACTACACATTGATTTGTTTCAGTTTCTGAATACGTCTTTAATTTGAATAATTGTTCCTAATTGCTTCCTAGATGTTAGGATAAAGTATTTCAGTTTTTGATAACTGCTCCTAAACTTTTAAGGGGAGGAATTTCAGTCAGTTATTTTTCCTTTCTGCAAGTATTATAAATGTAAGTTGTTCATTGCTCAGAGAAATAAGAAGAAATAACAATATATTTCTTCTTCATACATCTTCTTTCAATTTCGTTCATTTTTATTATTTTATATCCTCTTATTCTATAAAACCAACATCTTTAAATTTATCAAACATGCTCCTATCATTTCCAATATAAATTAAGTCATCTACATACAAACACATTATGAATATTCCGTCATTTTTAGCCTTAATGGATAATATGTTCATAAGGACACTTGAAAAAATCTAACTTTAGAAAGTAAGCTATAATACGACTATACCAAGCTCGTGGGGCTTGATTTAGTCCGTATAAAACATTCTTTAACTTGTATATTTTATACTCTTTACCAACGTTGACATAACTAGTAGGTTAAGTAACAAATACCTACTCTTTTAATTCTTCATGCAAGAAAGCTGATTTGACATCTAGTTCGAAGATAGATCACGAATTTGAGTTGTCAATGCAATTACTAATATGATTGTATCATGCCTCGCGACAGGAAGAAACATTTTTTTATAGTCAATGCCAAATTCTTGCTCATATCATTTGACAACTAAACGGGCCTTGTGTTTATCAATTTCACCATTCTCTTTCAACTTTGTTTTATAAATCCACTTAAGATCAATGGTCTTCATTTATTAACTCCCATGTATTGTTTTGCACAGAGAGAAAAATGAATGAATGGATCTTCGGATTGATAAATTCCTATCACCTCATAATCACTCATCTATGTCGGTCTCCTTTTAAGTCGTTGTGTCCTTATTTCTTTCATGATTGCTTACTCATCTTGAATTGGTTCTCTTATGATTGCTTGCTTATCTTGAATCTCCACAGGTCAATGCCCCTCTTGTGCTTCTTCATCAAAATCTGCTGGAATATTATTATCAACACTATGTACGTGCCACTGCCAAAAATTTTCTTGATCAAAGATTACGTCTCGACTAATGATGATTTTCTTAGTGTTAGGATTATACAATTTGTAAGCTTTTGAACAATCACTAACACTAAGAAAAACACATTTTTCTCCCTTTTCATCTAGTTTATTTTTTTTCTCATTTGGTATGTGTAAATAAGCAATGGAACCAAAAGTTTTGAAATGACTTACATCCGGTCTTCTACCATTCCAATCAGGTGTCATATTTTAAATTGCTAGAGATGGACTTCTATTTAGAATATGAATGCTTCAGTTGACAGTCACAAACCAACCTTTCTTTGGGATTTTGCTCTTCTTCAAAAGACTCCTCAACATGTTTATGATTGTGAGGTTCTTCCTCTCACACACACCATTTTGTTCTGGAGTGTATTTTGTTGTTAACTATCTTTTGATGCCATATTGTTTACAAAAATATGCAAATTCATGTGAATTATATTCAGCTCCACGATCGGTATGCAAAACATGAATTGAGCATCCAACTTCTTTCTCCACCATGACTTTATAGCTTTTGAAAGTTATCAAAGCTTCAGATCTTTCCTGTAGGAAATAAACCCATGTTTTTCTGCTAAAATCATCAATGAAATTGATGATATAACATTTACCTCCAATTGAGATAGGATTGATTGACCCACAAATGTCAGAATGAACAATCTCTAAATGTTAGAAATGACATTCGGTGTCGCATGCTAATGGTACAATCTTCGCAAATATTTGAGGGACCTTTGAAATGTGTAAGACTTATAACCATGTTTTTCTGTTGAAGCATTTTTAGTCCACCAAAATTGAGGTGACCAAAGCAAAAATGCCAAAGGCATGCTAAATATTTTAATTGTGATGCAAAACAAGTTTGTATAATGTTAGAATAAAGAGGAAACATCGTATTTGTTGTCATTTTGACTTGAGCAATCAATCCCAGGTTTTCATTATCTATACGACATACTCCATCTTTGATAAGAATCTCGTAACCCTTCTTTTACAACTGATCAATGCTCAACAAGTTGATCTTTAAATCTAGGACAAAAAGAATATTAGAAATAGTTTGTGTGGCATTCCCCTTGGTGTGAATGATTACCTGCCCTTTCCCATCACTGACACTTTGGTGTTGTTTCCAAACTTTACATTATTCTTGTATGATTGTCTAAAATGGAGAATGTTTTCTTGTCACCATACATATAGTTACTGCATCATGTGTTTAAATACCACATTTTCTTACTATTGTCCTCCTTTGTATGAGAGACCATTAAGAAAGAAACTTCCTCATCATTCTCTGCGAAATGTGATTTTTTTCCATATTGGGTTTGGGTAGGTTAGTATGACATTCGAATTTATAATGTCCATACCTATGGCATCGATAGCATTCTACATTAGACTTATCTCTTGAGTTTGCTTTGTAAATGGATGATTCAAATCCACCTCTTCCTCTTCCACCATAATTGTTGAATTGGTATTCTGATTGATTTTGTTGTTGTTGCTGATTTTTGTCATTCATTGTCCTTTTGTTTCATTGTAATTAGTTTTATTCAATGTAGAAGATAGACTATTGGTAGATGTTAGTAGTGTTTGCTTTTCTTTCTCTTGCTGATTAAGCTTCTGCTCATGAACTAGTAGAGAACTTTGCAGTTCATCTAATGTAAGTTCATCAATATCCTTTGATTCCTCTATAGAGCAAACAATCAAATTTCGAGAGGTCATGGAACGTTGTACCTTTTTAGCTATCTTTTGTCTTGTCTCCATAAATTCTCATTTTGTTGGCAATTGCAATGACTTAAGAGAAATAATTGGTAACTAATTCACCAGACTTCATTCGAAGTGTCTCAAACTCCATACGAAGTGTTTGAAGCTATTGCTTCCTTGCAATTGCTAAACCTTAATGCTTTTTTTTCATGGAGTCTCAAATTGCTTAGAAGTTTCCTTGCATAGAATTGTCTCCAAGATTGCACAGTCAATTGATTGAAATAAGTAATTCTTTGCTTTGAGATCCTTTAACTTCATTGCTTCTATCTCAGTTATTTGTGCATCTGCTATGCTAGTGGGTATTCCATTTGAAACAACTTGCCAATATTTCTTTGATAGTAGGAAAATTTTCATCAACAAGCTTCAATGATCGTAATAGCCATCAAACCAAATGAAAGGCTAAACGAAACTTTAAGTAGCCATGGATTACTCTTTTTGCTATTGCATACTCTTCTCGCAGATTCTCTTTGATATCACTGTAAACTTAAAACCTATAAAACAGTGGAAGTTAATTGCTACATATTATTCATCAGATAAAACAACCTTTAAATAAGTTGTACAAATTTGTACCACTAATAAATTTTATAAAATAACCAACTCAAATTTAAATAAAAGCTTATTTTTATTTTTATGTTAAATTAATGTTAACAGACTCTTTACTGATACTAACATATTTTTAACTATTTCAAAATTAAAACTAATTTATTTAATAGATAACACTTTTTCCACTGATAAATTCCTTGAAGGGGAGGTAAAGGAAGATATTTATGGTTGTGATCATTCTAAAATCCTCAACTCTATGACTTTAATGTCAAATTGATAAAATAATTTTGGCATATTGATGCTGATTTTATGCCTTGGAAAAATTTAATTGAAGTGGAAGATTTTCAAGAGTAGGAAAACCCTCTTTCATCAAACTTATTTTGAAGTGAGGACTCAAGAAGGTCTACAAGAGTTTAGACTAATAGCTTTAGTTAGGTGTATGCATAATATGGTTGCAAAAATGTTGGCAAAAGATTAAAATATAGTAAAAAAAAAACTTATGACTTAGCTAAATTTGTTTATACTATATGCTTAGGCGATTGGGTTTTTTTTTTTCTTTTTTTTAATAAAAATGGGTGACATGGCCTTATATTAAGCATGTTTCTATTTTAATGATGAGCTTTTTTAACAAAATAGTTCAATATGAAAAAAGGTTAAGGTAGAAAGACCCCTTGGTCCCTTCTTGTTTACTATTGTTACTCTTGGTTTAAGATGGTCTCATCAGGAGAGAATCAAAGAATTTTTTTTTTTTTAAATTGAGATTAAC
>Ga0209700_107546_pt1 | contig 15175 bp, 4 predicted proteins | sample SiratroredBW_FD_187528 | JGI IMG/M metagenome (GOLD analysis project Ga0209700, IMG submission 187528) | Root nodule microbial communities of legume samples collected from California, USA - Siratro red BW (SPAdes) (version 2) | ecosystem: Host-associated > Plants > Roots > Nodule | place: USA...
TTGATAGCGACTACAGAGGATCCAGTCACGTATGGGTACCTAAGGGTTAAAGCATAATTTAGGGCAAAGAAATGAGAAACAAAATATGCAGTTCAAGAGTAAAATCAAATCATTCACTGTGAAAACACTAAAATAGAAAAAAAAAAAAAAAAAAAAAAAAAACATTAAAGAAGAAATGGCGGAAGTGAGAGAGAGTACACTTACAGAGTTCGCTGGGATTCAGCTACAACTTCCATGGCAGCGAATATCTATCACCTTGGATCGTCAGTGGTAAGAAGAAGGAAGAAAGAAAAGAAAAGAAAAGGAACACAAAGAAAAAGTAGAATAGTTTGGTTAAATATGTTTCATAGCAAACGTCGTCGTTTGTGAAGTTTAATTTCGTAAGCCCCAATCCAAACCAAAGTTCTTTAACATTAAAAATTTCTGAGACTCTCACACCCCTCCTCCTGTGCAAAATATTTTCATTTTGTTAAAAACCCTTTTAAACTAATTCTTATATATTAATATAATTGTAAATATAAATTTATTTTTTTAATACAATTTTATGTTTACCTGAAAAAAATAAAAATTTATGGACAAGAAATATAAAAATTATTTCTCAATTGAAAATGTAGATTTGGTGAGACCAAGTTAAGAAGTTGCGAATTAAGTATTAAGTGTGTTTGGTGGACGACATGCCAAAATCTAAGCAATCACTAATTTACTATGCTACATAATGAGAATTTTTTAGTTTTATTTATTTATTTATTATTATTGTTGTATATTATAAAATAAAATATACGAAATTTAAGGCTATTTTATATCAAATATTTATACTATTTAGAGTAAGCAAAAAAAAAAATAAGTATACAATTGTTTAAAAAGATATAAAAAAATAATTAAATTTTGTTTGACGTATGAAATAAGTTTATTTTTTCTAAAGAGCACTCTGACTAAATTTAGCTAACTCTTTTTTATATGTAAGGATTAGTAATTTTAAAATATTTAACTGAAATTTAAAAAAATGTATAGTTTTTTATTTGTTTAGTTTTTGGTTTTAATAGGTAAGATATATGTGAAATTTCTTAGTTAAAATAATTGAAAAGTAATTTTTTCCTAAAAACTAATTAATTAATTAAAAGATAAATGTTTTTAAACAAGAAATAAAATTGACAAGTTAATAGTTCTAAAAAATATAATTATTCTTTAATAATCATTAATAACAATAAAATTGTACTTATTCTTTACTAATCTAACTATTTTATTTAACAATAAAATAATTTGTTAGCATAATGTGGTTAGAGACCTATAACTTATGTGGAATACAAGGGAAAATGTAGTTAATAAATGAAGAAACTTATGTGATAATATTATTTTGAAATTTAAGATTGAGTCACTATCATATCTTATATATATATACATATATATATATATATATATATATGTATATATGTATATATATATATATATATATATATATATATATATATATATATATATATATATATATATATATGTATATATATATATATATATATATGTGTATGTCAAGATGAATTGAAAAAAGAAAATATATTTTTTATAAATATTTAATTATTAAAATTGATATTTAGTTAGTAATGATATTTTAAAATCATTTATATACTAATTTTTGTTTTATAATGTATAGATTTCTTGAATAGAGGAGACATGTATCATAATTTGATATATTATATATTATAATTTTGATATTTAAATATATTAAATTAATATATTTTATACATCTTCTTTGCACGTTTTTTACATCTTGTATTATTTGAAATATCTTGACTAGATATATATCTTTTCATTTTGAAAGTGTTTTGGTTGTATTTATATACTCAATTGAATTATACAGAGGTTAGAACATTCCTTAATTGTTCTAAAAGAAACATAATGCAACTTGAGGAACATCAAATGGCCACCACATAGAGCTAATGCTAGAAGCTTCTACCAGGATAAGCAATTAAAAATGCATCTACTGTGAAAATCTTAGAACACAGTCATATTGAATCTTAAGCAGAACTTACAATGGCATTCAGAGGAGAAAAATTCATGTCAGATGAACAATATATTTATAATTAATACACTTCCAGATGAATCTAAAGCAGAACTAACAATGCTTCCTCCCATATAAGTTCATTTTCCACTACACAAACCAGAGAAAAGTAATAATAGAAGAGATTTCATCTCGTACTAATAAGAATTTATTTCTCTGTAAAATAAGTCAAAACTTATTCACAACAGTTTAGATCACACTTAATAACCATTTGTGCTAGTGCTACAAATGAAATTTTTACTTGTTTATGCTGTCTAGATTACATGTTTTGCATGTATGTAAAAACAATAACAATGGGTGTAGAATTAAGGCACACCAGATTATCATACAAGTCAAAGAAATTTCTTTGAGGACAATTAAACTTATTTAAATGGTTTATGGCTTACACAAGTAATCTAGATTGCTTACCAAGCAGTGTTACACAAGTTAACTACGGTCGATTATCTCTCATTCAACTTAAACACACTTTAAAAATCGTGTTCTTGAGTTAAAATGTTAAAATCTATCATTTGCATAAACAATCTCAACTGCTTACCAAGCAAGGTTCAGAAACTAATATTCTCTTATTTTTTTTGTTATCACTATTAATTATTAATTTATTATATTATATTTTGAGGCACTCTCATAAATGTGTCATTCCTGTTAAATACCATTTATATAGAATCTTAATCCAAATTAAACACAGATGAAGAAAGGTTTTCTGACACTTATAATAACGCCTGCCTCCTGCATAACACTGCAACTTCAAACCGTTTCTTTGCTGTGAGAAGAACAGTAGTTGCACATAAATTGAAAATCAGCAATGTCTTCGAACCACATATGTTATACCACGAATCTGGCAAATCTTATATCCAAAAAAAGAGATAAAATGTTAAATGCTTGATTGAATATTACAATGCTTATGGACAACCAAATTACACGTTAAGAATGGTTATACCTCTTCTGATATAACATCTCCAAAGCAAGTTTCTTCATGCATAACAGGATTGTTCTTTGGTGGGAAGATCCAATATTTCACCATATGCAATTGGCAACAGTCATTTCATTTTGAATCATGTTGGTAATACATGATACGAAGGGGAATGAGAAGCTTCACTTATATTTATTGAATGATAAAAATCTCATAGGTTATACTCATAGTGAACACGGAAGAGAGAAACATAGGGCCATGATCCTATATAGGCATAATGGCAAAAGCCAATGGACAAGAATTCACTTGTGCTGATATCACATACTTTTTTCCCTCGACTATATTTCGAAATTCTTTAAATATTAATAGTGGAAATGGTAGATATCATAGTTAAAACATTAAAAATACAACAAAATGGATAGCTAGTTCCACATTGAAAAAATTGTTGTCATGTCACTTAACAAATTGGTTAAATAGAAAGCAACTAACAACACTGAAACATACTTACCTGGATGGGGTCAATGGGTGATCATGAAGGCCCATGGCCTGGGTTGGTGACTTCCATTGCACTTAGGAAGGGTGCCACCCTAAGGTCTCCCCAAGTGGGAGAGCCTACATCATTATTTGTGGCGGTGGGGCTTGCGTTCGCGCAGCCCCTTCCAATTTGAGTTATTAATTATTTTTTGGGTTTATTAGTTTCTTTAGTTTATTACTCATGGAAGCTGAAAGCTACCAGGAGTGTAATCTCAATGTCAATAAACCAGACTTAGATAGCAGGAAAAAAACAAAATACAGTAAAAATTTCTTTTTACTACTTAAATTCAACATTTAATATATTCATCTGGATCAAATTATATTTAAGCTTTGATCAACAAAGAAATTCATGTAAGTTTATTTTATGTCCAGAGTTTCCATTGTTTCCTCCATTAAATTAACATTCAAAACTAGTACACTGAGTCTTGATACCATGCTCTACAGAGTTAAACAATTGTAGCCAAGTTTGAACATACAGCAAACTTTTGTTACTGTAACTGAATCTTATTTCACAACCAAACACAAACCCACTGTCCAAATTTTACATTCGAAACAAAAATCATAAACTAAGGAGAGGATGCAACTTGAGAAGCATCAAATGGCTGTTACACGAGTAATTTGACTTTATATTTAAGGTTCAAAGACCAAACTCTCTGCTTCTCGCTTCACAGATTCGAAGAGCACAGATGATAGATAGCGCTCTCCGAAGCTTGGAAAGACCACCTACACAAGTTTTCAACAAGATTATCAGTGATTGAATATAATTGTGACAAACAAACAAGATATTTCTGAAAGCTAAAACTGTCAACAATCAACAATTAAAGATACAACTATTATGACAATCTTTGAACACATTCATGTTGTCTGAAGTGAAGCTAACAATGACATTCACTGAAAAAAAATTGTAGATGAACAACAAACAAACTTACAACAACGAGTTTTCCAGCATTTTCTGGTCTCTTTGCTATCTTAATTGCAGCTGCAGCTGCAGCACCAGATGATATCCCCACCTGCAATGTTTATAATACAAACAAAATAGCAATAAAAATAATGTCTCCTCTCAATCCCCAGCCACTGTGTGTTTAAAGCATGGGCAATTCAAAATATGCTACTAACAAAAGATGATGCACATAATCAAAGTCAAGACATGAGAAGAAGTAATACCACTGAAAAACAACATATTTTCAAGGTGAACTTACCAGCAAACCTTCTTTCAAAGCAAGTAGTTTAGCAGTTTCAATAGCTTCTTCACTTGAAATCTAAAATCACAAACAAATATGAAAATTACTATCGATACAGAAAAATATGGATAAATTAAGATGCTTCCTCCATAGAAGTTCATTAATACAATTTCAGCCTTCAATTACTATAACTCTTGCGTGTACATAAAGAACAAAAATATTAGGTGAGACTAGAGGCACACCATATTATCATACATGAAAAAAAAACACTATTTAAGCACAAATATTCAAAAAGTTGTGTGGCTTACTTGAATAACTTCATCAATTAGATCAACGTCCAGAACACCAGGGATGAAGCCAGCACCAATTCCTTGGATCTTATGAGGACCTTATATCCATTTAAGGACCACGCATGTGTCAGGGAAAATACATTTCATAAATATAAAACAAAAAAAAAAGTATTATATAGATTTTTTTTTTTTATTTTGTAATGGTAGAATGTGAACAAAGGTAAGAAGACAATAAACACGCACAGATGCTCATTAAGGACATGCGTGAATAACAACATAAGTGCTGTAATGGTGAATGACAAACACACATTCCTTCCTTCAAATTTAGGAAACTAAATACAAACAACAGATCAACAATGTATTCCATAAAAGTAAGAAACCAGATGAAATTGTAAAATAGTTCTGTTTTATCCCTGGAAATATCAAATTGTGGTTAGTATTTTTGGATTCTCCAGGTAAATTTCAAAGTATGGAGACAGAGAACAGAAAATAAACTTGATAGACAAGGGAGAGATATGATGGCAGTCCTTAAGTCTTACACTGGATTCTAGTTAAAATTCTTATCAATTGGTATGAGAGTTTCTCTTCATGTTTCAAACAAGTGGCATTGTTGGTGATGTATTGTAGTGTTCATCCAAGACAAGTCAAAGGGACTAGTGCACAGACAACCTGCATGGGCGCTGGGACTGCTAAGTTGGTGGAACATATGGATACAATTGCACCTGAATCTGGAACTGCGGAATTGTAGTATGGGGAGCTTATAAGGTTGTAGGTTCTCTAACTACAACAGCTAACTTTTGTGTTTTGGTTTTCTCAAATTTCTTACCATATCCACATTTGCATAAAACAGAAAGTAATGTTGGTATTAAGTTCAGTTCAGTGCTCAAAATTTGTGCACGGCAATGGAAGAAAAGAACCATGGAGTTAAAACATCGTTACAGTTCAGTTCCAAATTTTAGGAACCTCAATAAGTTATGGAAATTGAGGTGAAGGAGGAAAGGAGATAGAGCCAACTCTAGATAATAAACTATTATTGATATATGGTGTGTAATAATGTGTTACAAAATATAAAGCACTAGCCCCTATGTGTACTAAAATATTAAACTCTTAATCCTAATTAAACAAAGAAACAAAAATATGGAATAACATCAGATATCTAAGACTCTTTAAAATATTCTAGTATGCAAAAAATAAGATTGAGATCTTTCTTTATATTCTTCCAGGTCCAGTAATCAAACAGTTGCCATGAAAACAGTTAGAAGTCAATACTCACCAGGTTTTCCTCCAGACAGTACTGGACTTTCTACTGGTTCGACGCCATACAGCTAAGTAAAAAAAATGGTGGGGAAATCATGAACAGTGCAGGGGAAACATTAGAAGAATAATTCATACACCATGAGAAAATGAAAAGCCTAACCGTTATATCAGGGTTCTGCTCCTTCAGATATTTTCCAGCACCTGTTATCGTCCCTCCCGTTCCAATCCCAGAGACAAGAGCATCGACCTTCCCACTGGAGCCCTTCCAGATCTCCGGTCCAGTGGTTTGATAATGAATCTAACAATAGGAGGAATGATAGAATGTCTGAATACTCCTCAACCAACTGATTTTTTCAAACAAAGAGCACTGACACAATACCTTTGGGTTGGCAGGATTTTCAAATTGCTGTAGCATATAAGAATTGGGAGTCTTTTCCCTTATCTCTTCTGCCTTCTGCACAGCTCCTTTCATCCCCTTGGCGGGATCTGTGAGAACCAAATCAGCTCCAAAAGCTCGAAGAATGGTTCTTCTTTCAAGACTCATTGAAGAAGGCATGGTTATAATGAGTTTATAACCCTTAGCAGCTGCCATGAATGCCAAACCAATGCCAGTGTTTCCGCTGGTAGGCTCAATGAGGACACTCTAATAACATGAACATCAATAAACCAGATTAATACCCAAGTACACAGTAATAAGTTTGCTTGAAAGATAAGACTGTGAAATGATAATAATTTGGTCAAGTGCCTTACACGAACACTCCTGTGTTCACGTTTTAAAATTGAAAGCTAGATTATGTCAATAGCAAAAAGCATTAAACAACAACAACTCATACAATACTACCATAAATTGAGAAGAATAAGTAGAGTGAAGCTTTGATGCAATGTGAAAGATAGGTATTAAACATGAATTCAAATCTACAAGGAGAGGACAATCTAAAGCAAGAACTAACTTCACCCGGTTTGATGAGTCCCTGCTGCTCAGCGTCCATAATCATGCTATATCCTATCCTGTAGGAAAATAAATAATCATATTGCATAAGTTTTCTGAGTACATATTGTTGCATGCCATAAGAGACTTGGACATCAATCATACAACATCTTTGCCAAATTTTTATCAATCTAAGCATGTCTAGAAATGTGTTATGAACATAAACAGGCAAGCACCAAACCTAGAGTAAACTGAAGAAATATATATATATATACCTGTCTTTGACACTGGAGCAAGGTTCCATCATTTCTAGCTTCGCAGCAACTTTGGCAACACATCCATCCACGATGTGATTGAGATATACCAATGGAGTTTTGCCAATTAACTGCACATTACAAAAATGAATTCACACGTACTGTGAGCTAAAGACAAAAAAAACAGAGTTGAACATGACTTACTTCAGTCACATCTTTTGCAATGCTTGACTGCTCAACCGCCATGTTAACCGAATCACTGCAAAATCATAAAATTGGCTCAAAGATCGGGTAATTAAAAACAGAAAGATACCTCATCATCATAAACTAATTATCCAACTAGTTTCAGCTGAGTTGAGTTATCCTGTGACTAAAAACAGAAGAATTTCCAAGTTTCAATTCAGAATGCATCGCTATTACATTGGTATTTTCTTTCTTGTTGTAAATATAAATACTAAAAAGAAACAGATCATAAACCCTATACTAAGAGAACGGAGAATCAGATAAAAAAAAATACAAAACAAAATAGTTCAAGCCTCAGATTGACCTAGAAAATTATACTGTCACAGAGCTCACGTTCAGAAACATTACTAGTTCTTCAAAACGTGGAATTCTTGTTCAAGTGTCACGAATCGATCTACTAAAGAAAAAAACTGAAGAAACATGCAGCGAAAATAAAATAAGTAGATTAAGCCCTGAAGTTTATGCTTGAAAAATCAAAAGTCAATAACAGAGTTAAAGCACTCTATCATCAATTAACTGATCAACGAGTAAGGTACATAAAATTCAGGCATCTAATTTAATCAAGGCAGAGGATATGAAAATAACAGAAAAAACATAGAAACAAGTGAAAAAAAAAATAAAAAAAGGAGTTAAGAGTTATAGCCATAGAAAGCCAAAAATATAAAAGGATAAAAGCTGGTTAGAACAATGCAATTCCAAGGCTCACCAGAGTGAGTCACCACCACAGCACAACCTTATCCTTACCAACGCTTGTTTCTGATAGAAAGATGGATCAGAGAAGACTTATATATGAAGAGGACGAGAATTTCAATGGTCTCTTTCCTGAACAACCAAACACATATATACAGATTTTAATTTCTCTCTCTCAGACATAGACAGGTCCTTTTTTGTTTTTTGTTTTTTTTTTTGTTTTTTTGTCTGTGCCTTTTTTGTTCTTGTTTCAAATTTCCAACACTGATTTCGAACATCACAGAAAAGTACAAGCACAGATTCCGCTTCCTTAAATGTCCACCTGAGATATTTTTCAAAAAATTATATAAACATTGCGAAAATTTTTTGAATTGCAGTTTCATTTATTGTAACCGTTGAATTCATTATTATTTAAGAAAAAAAAAATTAAAGGCTCGGACAATTAATAATCTGTTCTGTTATGTTATGATAAATAGTTTACCAAATTAATGAATTATTACTTCAACGGCCTTTTCTGGATAAAGATTTTGTTCATCTTAAATATGTTTTTAGTTATGGTAAAATAAGTTGAGTTTTTATTTTATTTATTTTTAATTTTTGTAAAAGTTAAAATATATATATATATACCTTAATATTATATAATATTAATTAATTAATAATTATTGTAAGTGATTAGTGTTAATTTTACAATTAACACCTTAAATTTAAGATTATTTTTAAATAAATATTATAAATTAAAAAATAATTTAAAATTTAAAAGAATAAAAAAACTATAACTAAAATTCACACGTTTATAAACTAATTATTTAAATTTGTAAAAATAAATAAATAAATTACAAATCAAAACCAAGACTTCTTATTTTATGTAAATTAGAAATATATTTAAGTTTTTTAATATCTATATTATTTGCATAAAAATAATTTTTACTTAATTAATAATAATAAAAATGATAATAATTTCATTGAAAAACTGAAGTAACTTTCACTCTGAATCACTCACCTTGAATTTCAAAATCTGTTTAAATTAATATATATTAATGCAATTTTATTTTTTTTATGTGTGGCCAAATCAATGGGCAGAACTTAGTTTTGATAAAGGTCAACCATGACATGCTCAAAGGAAATTTCAAATCGCAATCAGATCCGAAATCCTTTTTTTATAATTTTTTTTTTTTGAAGGTTTTAAGATTTGAATGTCAAAAATGGCTACTACTTATATAACAAATGTTTCTTAACATAATGTATTAATTAATTACTTAACTATATTACGCTTTTATCTTTTATAATTCTATCGTATTTCATGAGTTATGCTAAAACACATCAAAGTATATTAATTTACACACATCAATATTATTAAAATATTTCCAAGCATATTCATTTAAGATTTAATTAAACTTTAAGTAACTTATAATGACCAAACTTATCCAATATTTAAGAGTCACCATGATAAGATTCCAATAAACTAATCATACTAATAATTATTTAAAAAACAATGGAGGCACTACAATTCAAGAAATAGAAGGTGACAGCACATTACCACATTGTGGACCAAAGCATGCGCAATACGTTACTTAAATTCAAACACCTCAATTAACAATTATTAATCGCATAATCCTTGGTTTTCAAAGTTTTGTAAACATAAGCAGAATTTTATTGGACTGTTTAAATATTTATGGAAATTTTTATTTTAATGTTTTAACTGAATGATAATCGTTATGTTAGACTTATTTGATTGAGTTGGTGATTCAAACTAATAATGAATGTATAACCAAGAAAATCTATCATATAAGATAATTGGGAGATATTCGTATTTTTTATTCATTGATTTCTCGATGTATATCTTACCGTAACTATATCAACTTTAATGAAATTAATCTTATAAACATCAAACATTATGGAAACTAAAATAAAACAAATAATAGTTATTTTAATATTTTAAAATTATTTTACTAAATTATTAACATTTTGATATTATTGATCAAATTAATATTTGACATTTTCATCAAGATTATTATTATTGCAAAATTTTATGCAACTTGTTGATGTTGATTATCATTTATTTTTCTTATTTTATTTTTTCTCGACAAGAGTACCTATAATTATACTTTTAAACTAGTTATTTTAATGTCATAAGGGTTAGATTTTTATTAATGATTGTTGTAAGAGATTTAGCTAATTATATTCTTGGTGTTGGGTCGGTATCTTTATTGATGGTAGGAATGAGTCCTTAACAATAAGATCTTCTTCCACTTCTCTTCATTAGCCAGAAAAAATCATACTCACGAATTCTCTCACTTGTACAATTTTGTTTTTATATCTTCTTTTTTTTGTTTGACATCACTTCGCACTCTCAAACTTATAAGATTGACAATTTTATTTGTCTCTTTCATTTTTATTTATTCTCTTTCGTTTATGTATTTTTTTTATGCACTTATATTCATTTTACTAAATAGATTGCAGAAACACGTTATATAATGACTTCTGAGACTTCTAATCCTTCCTATAGTAATATTGTTGCTGACAACGGTTTCTTCTCACAAAATATTTACTCTAAAAAAGTGGTAAAGATGCTCTAGGTAGTATAACAAACTTAGCTTGGAAGCATGAAATATGTATTGACGATGATCCAAGAAAAATTTTCTGAGGAGTGAATTGGCGTTCTTTGGGCACACCTTATTGAGGTTGGTGTAATCAGTGTACATTCACCACTTTTCAATGTTTTTCTTCACAAGGATGATGTTGATTAACCAAGTTGTTTAGTGGACTTCCCATACAAAACTAGCCTCTAAAAGCTTGTCCAACTCCTGCTCAACCATGATTTTCCTCCCTTCCCCCAGCTTCCTCTTTTTCTAAGCTACTGGTTTGACATCTCTACAATTGAGAGCTTGTAAGATATTATTCGGGGATCAATCCCCAACATGTCGGCAACTATCCATGCAAAGAGGTATTTGTTTTCCACCAACACCTTCTTCAACACTTCAAAGTTATTTCCAACAAAATTTGTGTCCATACTCGTTTTTTGGTCTTTTGTGCCTATCCTCAAAAGGATAGTCTCTTACCAAGGTCTCATCCTGGCTTCTTTGTTTACTTGTTGGTTTAGTCAATCATAGTGACCATCCGATTAGTTTCGGAGGTTCTTTGACTTGAGATTCTAGACTACTTATATAACACTCTCCAACAACCTTTTTGGTCAACATGTATCGTCACAATTCTTCACTCTTAGAAGGGAACTTCATTGTAAGGTGGGGGCTTGACATTATGGCCTCCCAACTTATTTAGAGATGGACAGTAGAAAAGTACATTATAGGATGTATTAGCATCAATGATTATGTACCTAACCTTTATGGTTTTGTAGCACTAACTTTTTTCACCAAACTTCGTGTATAAGTCGATGTAACACCGAGTATTAACTCTTTCACCCAAGAAATCGACTATCTGCTTGTGATAAGGTGTGATGGAATCCTCAAACATTTCAATATGAGATGTCGACCAAGCTTCCTCGATCAACCGAGGTCTTTATAATGATGAAGTTGATAATTTCAACTGATTATCATCATGTCATCATGATTAGGACCTAAGGCTTAGAAGTCTTCATCAATGAAGGTTATAACAAGCTCCTTATGATAATGGCGACAATATTAACCAACCGAATGACCCTTAGATGTCCTTTCAAGATGAGCAAAGATACCTCCTTTTGCAAACCCTATCGAAAATGGTATTGATAACCCCCTTAACAGTCATTTCCTATGGCGATCCCAGTTATCATCGTGTTACTCACTCATCCTTTCATAGTCTAACCGTTCATGGTTAGATTCTTGAGGTGGCTCTCTCCACTCCTCCCTTTTAACAAAAAAGAGGAGGTGTCCTACTTGCACCAACTCATTGATCTTGTCTCAAAGGGTATGAAATTCGTCTGTGGAGTACCCTAGTTGTAGTGATACCGACAATGCTTTGTGAGATCAACATTATGAGGAGTGTGGGTTTTTCAAGGTGTTAATATTAGCTCAACACTCAACACTTTTTCAAGAACTCAGGCTTAATCAACATTTAGTGGAGTGTGTTCTATTTAATGTAAGACTCGTGAGAGGTCTCTCAGTCTTTTTTGTAGTGGCAGTTGGCTTGGATCCTTGATCAAAGCTCGGCTATCGAATGCATCATCCACATTTCTCACCTTATTCTGAAACTCCTTTAGTTCCTTGAGCTGCATGAACTTAACTGCTTTGTCGTAGTTCATTGATGTTCATTGTTGGTTTCTTGCATAGGTTATCCGAGAAGGGTCTCGATTTCAGTGTCATTACCATGTGATGCATGGCCATCTTAGGATTTAGGTTTCATATGTTAAGGACGACCTTTCCAAATCACTTCATAAAGACATTTAGTGACTCTGCCTTCTCTTGTAAATGTTGACCATGGCTATAAATGTGAGATGGTGAGGTTGACTAATAGAGAATTGGATCCCGAATTTAACTGGTAGGGTATTGAAATAGTCAATTGAATACATCGGGAGACAGGGTGAACCAATCGGGAGCAATCCCTTTCAGCGAGGTTAGAAATACTTGGTAGAGTATTGCATCATCCAACAAGTACAAGTCGACTTACATGACGTAATTGCTTATGTGTTCGTCGAGGTATCTAGTGCTATCGTACTTGTCCAATTATTAGAAAGTCATATTCCTATGATATCCTCGATGAATGGGTGTCGATGTGATGTTAAGCTGAGGTTGTTCATGGAGGTAGGTGGTTGAAAGGGAATGTTTTGAGAACCATCGACTTCTAGTGTCTTTGGAAAGTTTTGATTTTACCCAGTCAGGTCCCAATACTTCTTCACAGTTTTGTTGCCCTCCAACTTTTATTGCATGCGGGCGTTCTTGGTCCTTAGTGCATAGATTTTCTTAGTGTTCTTCCTTTTCAAGGTCTTAAGCTCTTTCCTACTTCCATCATTAGCTCCATTTGGTCAACATTCTTATTGGTGGTCTGCTCCATGATATATTTGTCGTTGTTTATCATGATGTGCATGTTAACCATGTGTCTTTCCTGTAAGGTTGTTTACGTTCCACAGTATCAAAATGTTTGTAAAATCAAATATCATCCTATATCTTCTTATTCAACTTGTTGATCATCAACTATTAACTTTCCTTATTCTTTTATATTTATGGTCTCAATAAATATTTTCGGATACTTAAATCAGTTATCAGTTTAAGTAAGTTTAACATAATAAAAATTAAATCTTCATTACAATTAGAAGATTTATCTATTTATGTTGATTGAATTGTAATCTTCATTATGTAAAATTTGACAAGATAAATGATGATTGCACAAAATTAGCATATCGGTTGGGTCATTGATTTTCTAAGTTACAAGTGAAAAAATGACGAGCTCGAAAAAAATTCATAAAAACATAATTTCTTTAATGCACCAACTTTATATTGAAGTCATACGATATATTGCCTACTATACTAGATAAAATATTGATTACAAATAATATAAAAAATTTATTTATTTCTTGAACATAATAATATGTTAGGATAGCATGCCATAATTATAAAACACAGTACAATGTAAAAAATGGTTATATTAAAAGAATTATATTCTCCAGTAACGAGTTTTCAGAACTAGGACAATGATATATTTAGAAAATATTATCAACGTGAATAAACACTATTTCAAAATAAATAAAAATAATATTTTAAAGTACTAATTATTTTCTTTAATTGATGTTGTGCCTAAACATTATATTATTGACAAACATGACTTATCTATCTTTTAGCTTTTAAGTTAGTTATTTGTTCTTTTGCTTTATGAATTTATTTTTTATTTTTTTAATTTTGTAAGGTTACAATTAATATTTGTTTAAGTTTTTATTTATAATTTTGTTTTTAGTAATGTTTCTAATAAAAAAAAATTATCAAGAGCTAAACCATTGAAATAAAAGCTTGAAGAAAATAAGAAATTATGTTAAAGAAAATAGTTGAATAGAATTATTTATAATAGTGCCTTTTAATGTTAGTTTTATTTTTTATTTTTTTCCTTTTGTTAATTAGTGACTTTTTATTTATTTGATAAAAATATTTTTATATTTTTAGATGTGGTATTTTTAGATAATTTGGAAATGTTATTGATTTAATTATATTAATTTATGTTTATCAGTTGTATTTATTAGTTATTAAATTATATTTCAACATAGTAATAGAGTAGTTTGGTTCGGTCCAGTTTTCTTATTTTCGATCTAAAATCCAAACTAAATTGACGGGTTTAGGAAAAAATAAACAAAAAAATATATATATAAAAGAGCTCAGTTTAAAATATTTTTAGATTTGTTGCATTGATTTTCAGCTAATGTTTCTATTGGTTCGGTTTTAAAAACTTTGGTAAACATTAATAATGATTATTGAAGATGTAAGGACCCTTAGATCCTCCTATTAAAAATATATCATCAAATAATTTCAAAAATAATGTAATATGCTTTAAATTTGATTTTATGATGTAGTAGAGAGTGTAAGTACATATCTTATTTTGACAAAGGCTTTAATCAATCCAATTTTTCTTATTTATTTTGTGTATACTTGCGCTCTAGGTTTAGTGATGAGATAATGACTTGGTTTATTAATTTAGAAATCTAAAATAATATATGTTTAAATTTTTTATATTACATATTTTAGTTATTGTAAATAAATATGCCTTTCTATGCAAGTTCCAAAAGCTACTTTTTTTTTTTTAGAACACTAAAATTTGGATGAGAGGTATTTTTCAAAATAAAATAAAAAAAATTAATTTTGGATCGGTTTAATGTTCAAACCGAAGCATAAAAAACCGAACTCGTGAAGGCTACCGG
>Ga0209700_107549_pt1 | contig 15167 bp, 6 predicted proteins | sample SiratroredBW_FD_187528 | JGI IMG/M metagenome (GOLD analysis project Ga0209700, IMG submission 187528) | Root nodule microbial communities of legume samples collected from California, USA - Siratro red BW (SPAdes) (version 2) | ecosystem: Host-associated > Plants > Roots > Nodule | place: USA...
TCTAAATATTATATATATATATATATATATATATATATATATATATATAGGTCTTTCTTACCATTTTTTATGATAGTAAAATTGCATAACAATTTTTGTAACAAAAATATGCACATACATATAAAAAATTTACTGAGCTACGAAGTCATGGGAAATGTACAAAGAAAAGTTGGTAAAAAAAACATTAACAAATAAAAAGGTAGCTGCGATCACAGTGTTTTGAACGTGAAAAAGAGGAGAATGAATCAACGATAACAGTTTCAATTAAAAAAAAAATGAAGTAGCAACAATGTCAAAACACTTTAAGCTTAAAGAAGATGACAAAGCACCAAAATTAATTCATAACATTTTAAAGGGGCAAAAGTTTACAACTGTGATTTTGGATTCTGAGAGGTCATGAGGGAGAATAGAAAAAAAATTCATTTATAAGAGAGCGTGAAACAAAATATTTAAATAATGTAATACATTATTCAATGTATTACATCATTCAATTTTGTAATATGTACATGTAATATGTATATTATACACCATTCAATTTTGTAATCAATGAACGCGTCTCAAAATTTATAATACTTTTGTCATGTTTAAAATATTGATTTTTCATTTGTGGATATAATTGATACAATATAAAAAGGTATTTTGACACTAGTATCTATACCCATAAAATATCATAAAAAAGAACAACGTGAATTTAAATCTATAACATGAACTTAATGACCTTAAACATGTTTTAATTTTAATGACTTTAAACGTTTTTTTAATTAAACAGCGATTTCACGCACACATATAAATGGTACAAGTATTTTTTTTTCTTCTTCTAAATTTATACCAAAACTCGCTGCTATTGGGGTGCATTTAGAATTAATTATAGTCAGCAGTACAAATCAATTCATTTCTAACTATGCATATACTTTTCTTGATCAGAGAAAAAGAAAAGAGTAATAGCTTTTTATCTCTGCAATTTATTTGTTACTTTTTTCAAGACAAAAAAAAAAAAGGAAAGAGATTATTCATTATAGGTATTCCACTTCATCATTTTTGTTTACATGTGTTCCAGTATTGTCAGCATGTGGGTAGTGGAATCATATAATTGATAAATAAGAAATAAAAAAAATTGAAGAGAGGGTCCCATGTGTGACATGGAATGCGCTGTCCGAAAGGGTTTTTCTAACGTGGGGACATCAAAGGTAACCAAACACGTCCTAGGGAAACTGTTCCCATTCGGATAAACAAGCATCGGCCCATAACACCAGACATTTTCGTTTCATTAAACATCACAACTCACCTTCAGTATAAAAATAACTCAATCTAAGAATAATATTTAAGAAAGCTGAAAAATTATTTTTAATTATATTTGAAAAATAAAAAAATTATGAATGTATATAAAAAAATAACATTTAATATTTCTAAATAATTATTTTTTACTGGGTATATATAAATACAAAGCTACTTTGGTTAGTATTGTATTTATATATAATATTAAATATTTAGAATTAACCAACAAGTAATAAATATACTTGATTTTGTGGGTTGTTTTATGTATTTTATTTATAATAAACTTATATTTATCAAATCTTAATAATGACATTGTAAATAAATTTAAATTATAAATATGATAATAATTGTGAATAAAAAATATATAACATATTTCTTCACCGGACAATTTTTACTATACAATTTTTAACTATTTTACAATAATAAAAATAATGTATCCATGTCGAACTGTAAATATTAATTTGATTTGATTTAAATTTTATATTAAATTAAAAACAAAATTGTATTTGGTTTTTAATATCTAATTTTAGTGACTTTTTAATAAAAAAAACTAAATCGATTTACAAATATTGGTAATGGTAGTGTGTGAAACTCCTTTTTAATCGTGAATATTGTTGCCTTCATTTTGTTAAAGTAGAAAAAAGAAAATATTTAAAAGGATACTTTATTACTTAATTTAATGATAATAGTAAGAGATTTAAATTTCAAATATATAATTTTATTTGATATCTAAAAGGTTATTTTAATGTTAAGAACTTGTTTTATACTATAAGGAAGGAATACAAAGGATGTTTATTCTTATTTTATCTGGCGTGGATAATTAATGTTTATATATATCAGAAGGAAAAAGAAGTACAAGTTAGGTTCGGTTATATTGGCAGTGTCAGACTGTTAGGTTTCGCATTCTTGCACAATTAAAAGCGATTTTTACCATAATTATTAGCAAATGTTAACATCAAATTTAATTTTTAAGTATTTGCAATGGTCCTAAAGAAAAGTATTTGAAACTTCAAAGCAAAACTTTTTGTTTTACTGAAAAGAAATCATTTTTGAGGTAGACGGAAAATAAATGTTTTTAATAAAATTTAATTGCTAATTATTTTGTAAAAACTAATCAACAAACTAAACATATTTAAGTATTTTATTAATATTACCATACAAGGGTAGATGCAGATCTGCATATAATATATTATAATAAACGTATTTTTTAATTTGATTTAATTTTACATGGGTCACACCATTTGTATTGTGGGAGAGTAAAGCGTGGGTTAGTGAAGTTGAAGTTGACGATTGCTTTGTTCTGTTTGGAATTGTCTCCGATTCTTCTTCTTCTTCAAGTCCATAGAATAGAATACAAGATTTCCTTACTTAGAAGCTTTTGTGTTGCGTCTTGAACAAAAGTAGGTTACTCTCTTCTGCTATTCCTGCTTTTACACAAGCAGTTATTCGCTACAAAAGCCTTCTTGTTGTTGTTATTGTTATTGTGGAGTGAGCTAAGAGCAAGGTTTTGTGGAAAGGAAGAGAGTAGATAGATGGAGAGTTACCTGAATGAGAATTTTGGGGAAGTGAAGGCCAAAAACTCCTCGGAAGAAGCGCTTCAGAGATGGAGGAAGGCTTGTTGGCTTGTTAAGAACCACAAGAGGAGGTTTCGTTTCACTGCTAACCTCTCCAAGCGATTTGAGGCTGAAGCTATCAGACGCTCTAACCAGGTTTCTTCTTTGTTACCTTACTTTAATTTACGTTTTTTCTTCCAGATCAAGACAAGTCAGAACAAAATACACATTCACTTCTTCTTTTGGCGGTTTGTGTCCAGGATTCTGAATATTTTTTTTTTTTTAACTCTTTAATGGTAATTTTTTATTGTTAGTCTGTAAAGATGGAAACTGATATGGTTTGAGTTGACCAGGCAGTTTTTGGTAAGTGGAATGATCGGGGATTAATGATTTTCCTTAAATTAATTTTACTTCAGCACCAATAGAGAGAGCGCTGGTTACTTTGTTCCAGAAATTAGAAGTTGATGTTTCATGCTTGTGTTAGTTCTGATGGAATGGTCGTGGATGTTATCGCCTTTGCCACGCACTTATGACATTTACTATGTTTCGCTGTTCTGCTTGGTTGGACTGAGATACAGAATCATTTTAACTAGAATGTGAATTACTTTAAAACTTCCAACTTATTTTCCCCGCATCCTTTTGTTTGCAGAACTGAGAAATGGAATGAATATTTGTTGCAGGTCTAAACATTATATTTACATTGGTCCATTTTATTTCAAATTTTCACTCCTTTCCTTTTTTTTTCTGTCTACGGTTTTAAGACTAGCCTATGTTGCATATCGTTTTGGTTTTGGGGCTGTGTCGTGACTTTTAATTTTAGGGTAATAAGTAATAATCAAATGACAGTGAATAACTATAAAGTACAATATTCAGTTCAAGAATTACCTATCCTTGATGCTTAGGGGGAATTTGTATTATAGGTGATAAATTGCCAAAACTTGCATGACCAGTTATTCTCTACGCACTTCAGCATTCATACTTAAGTTTGAGCATGTAACTCTCTGAATTCCAAGATAGAATTTTCTGAATTTGAATAAGAAAACAAGTCTTGGAAGGACTGGAATATGTGTCCCCTCACTGCCCTGGTGCATCCCAAGATTACTGTAATAGCTTAATTCCATCATCTCTTAATTTCCCTTCCCCCGCTATATATTACAGGAGAAATTCAGAGTTGCAGTGTTGGTTTCACAAGCTGCTCTTCAGTTTATTCATGGTAAGGAATTCAACTCGTACGCACTTCTGTTTTTTTGTGAAAGTTTGACTTTATGATAATAAGCAAGTCTTTACTTCCCCAGGTCTAAATTTGTCAACGGAGTACACTGTACCAGAAGAAGTTAAAAAAGCGGGCTTTGAAATTTGTGCTGATGAGTTGGGATCAATTGTTGAGGGACGTGATGTGAAGAAGTTGAAAATTCATGGTGGGGTTGAGGGTATCACAGACAAACTCAATACCTCAGTTGACGATGGGATATCAACATCTGAGCACTTGCTCAATCAGAGAAAAGAAATTTATGGAGTTAATAAATTCACTGAAAGTCCAACCCGCGGATTTTGGGTTTTTGTATGGGAAGCCCTTCAAGATACAACCCTGATGATACTTGCTGTCTGTGCCTTGGTCTCTTTGGTGGTTGGTATAGTAATGGAAGGGTGGCCCAAGGGTGCACAGGATGGAATTGGTATTGTTGCCAGCATATTGCTTGTAGTGTTTGTCACTGCCACAAGTGATTACAGACAATCACTGCAGTTTAAGGATCTAGATAAAGAGAAGAAGAAAATTACAGTTCAGGTCACGAGAAATGGTTGTAGGCAGAAGCTTTCAATATATGATCTGCTTCCTGGTGATATTGTCCATCTAAATATTGGAGATCAGGTCCCTGCTGATGGGCTTTTTGTGTCTGGTTTCTCTGTGTTAATAAATGAATCAAGCTTGACAGGGGAAAGTGAACCAGTGAATGTGGGTGAACTTAATCCCTTTCTGCTGTCTGGAACCAAAGTCCAAGATGGATCATGCAAGATGCTTGTGACTACTGTTGGAATGAGGACCCAGTGGGGTAAACTAATGGCTACTCTAAGTGAAGGGGGAGATGATGAAACACCTTTGCAGGTAAAACTCAATGGTGTTGCTACCATTATTGGGAAAATAGGCCTCTTTTTTGCAGTTGTGACCTTTTCTGTGTTGGTCCAAGGGCTATTTAGCCGCAAGCTGCGAGAAGGATCCCAGTGGACATGGTCTGGTGATGATGCTATGGAAATTGTGGAATTCTTTGCTATTGCTGTTACTATTGTTGTTGTTGCTGTTCCCGAAGGCTTACCTTTAGCAGTAACATTAAGCCTTGCTTTTGCAATGAAAAAGATGATGAACGATAAGGCACTTGTTCGTCACTTGGCTGCTTGTGAGACAATGGGATCTGCCACTACCATCTGCAGTGACAAGACTGGCACACTAACTACTAACCATATGACTGTTGTAAAAGCTTACATATGTGGGAAGATTAAAGAAGTAAACAGTTCTAAGGTCTCTTCTGATTTCTCATCAGATATTCATGATTCTTCTCTGGCAATGCTACTTGAATCAATATTTAACAACACGGGTGGAGAGGTTGTCAAAAACAAAGATGAGAAGATTGAAATTCTGGGATCACCAACTGAGACTGCACTTTTAGAATTTGGACTGTCACTTGGTGGTGATTTCTTAAAGGAACGACAAAGATCAAAACTTGTGAAAGTTGAGCCGTTTAATTCTACAAAGAAGCGCATGGGGGTGGTTTTACAGCTTCCTGATGGTGGTTTCAGAGCACATTGTAAAGGTGCCGCTGAAATAGTTCTAGCTGCATGTGACAAAGTTGTGGACTCAAGTGGCGAGGTTGTTCCACTCAATGAAGACTCCATCTATCACATGAATAACATGATTGAAACATTTGCTGGTGAAGCTCTCCGAACACTTTGCCTTGCTTACGTGGATATTCATGATGAATTTTCTGTTGGAACTCCTATTCCTACTAGGGGTTACACCTGTATAGGAATTGTGGGTATTAAAGATCCAGTTCGCCCTGGTGTTAGAGAGTCTGTTGCCATTTGTAGGTCAGCTGGTATTGTTGTTAGGATGGTTACTGGAGATAACATAAATACAGCAAAGGCTATTGCTAGAGAATGTGGAATTTTAACGGATGGTATTGCAATTGAAGGCCCTGAGTTTCGTGAGAAGACTGAGGAGGAGTTGCTTCACATCATTCCGAAGATTCAGGTGCGTACATGTCATTTAATCCATTTTTGACTTGAAAAGTCTAGATAGAGGTTCTGCATTATGGTTCTGCATTATATTTATGCTGTAAATTGCAGTGTAATAATTTAAATATGTCATCTACCAAGCGGTTGTATTGAATTGGGATTTTAAAAAACTTTTTACATAAGAAGTCTTATAGAATTGTTAGAATGTAATTTTTTGAGATATTTTTAGAAGACTTTTATGAATATGATTTTATAATTTGGATTTTGAAGGATTTATAAAATATAAAATCAGAAGATTTGAAACGATTTTATGGATTTACAAAAATTATAAGATTTCATGCATTTAAAAACAAAATCATAAGATAAGTATCATGTATCTTTGCCTTTTTATGGTGAAATCCAATTTTACCTATTATCCTATTTTGCAAAATTACGTTAATCAAAGTGCATTGTAGTGGTAGCCAATACAAACAACAGTTGATACTAGGTTACTAGTTAGAGATGACAAAACATGCGGCTTGGTCTATGCTGACGGACCACCTAACAAATTTATGCTAGCGCCGACTGTACTCTAAATGGCCTGCAATTTCAGGCCAATCTGACCCTATGTCACGCATCAGATAATTTTGGTCCACTTTAAATAAAATAAAAATTAAAAAAAGTGTATTTTTAAAATTCATATTAATAAAATTAATTTTAATTTAGATATAATAATTTGATATATAAATTATAACACATGTAAATGTTTTAATAAAATACTTTTTTTTTTTTTTTTTTTTTTTTTTTTTTTTTTTTTTTATTTTTTTTTTTTTTTTTGTATATTACTTTTATTTTTTCAATATTGTTTTTATTTTATAAATGGGATCGCTCATAAGTCTAGATATCTGTTGGTTTAGGATATGGGCTAAACAGGCGAAGTTCATTTTGACATTTCTGCTACTAAGCCGTTAATGAAAATAGTATGAAGAAAACTAATTTTTTGGTAACAAGGGGATGCCAGTGATGGACCATTAGAGTGGGTGAATGTTGAACATTGAATGTAACAGTTTGGGGAACATTACTCTTCTCCAAGAAGAAATTCTTCTACAATTATGTGATGTCTATATCTGCAGGTAATGGCCCGATCTTCTCCAATGGATAAGCATACCCTCGTGAAACAGTTGCGGACAACATTTCAAGAGGTTGTTTCAGTTACTGGTGATGGAACAAATGATGCTCCAGCACTTCATGAAGCAGATATTGGACTTGCAATGGGCATTGCGGGAACTGAGGTATGCCAAAACAACTCTTTGTGGATCTTGTCTTAGTTAAAGTTTTTATTTAATTTGTAAGCATGAATGGCTTTGTTTGAGTGAGATGTTATTTTTGTTTCTTCTTTTCATGGGGAATTAGGTAATTGGATTTAGCGGGTATGTTTCACAGTCTTTATTTCCAAATTCAATATTATGTGTTTTGGGAGAAACTCTAATATGTATTACTGGATGTAAGGTGCTTATGATTTTCATGTTCGTTTTAGCTTAACTTTCCGAAATAATATTTTTTTAAATCTAGTTCAAGGAGTTGATAAAGAAGCTGTTATTTCCTTAAAAGAAGCTGAACCAAATGCTTTGCTCTGTATTTCTAATACTTCTTATCTGAATTCCTGAACGATTCATTGGTTGCTAGTGGAGGGTCTTGATCTTTGGAATCATTGTGCTGAATTGTACTTGATAATATATTTTGTTAACTTTTTATTTGATCAATTTCAGGTAGCAAAAGAAAGTGCTGACGTAATAATTCTAGATGATAACTTTTCCACTATTGTGACCGTAGCCAAATGGGGCCGCTCGGTCTACATAAACATTCAGAAATTTGTGCAGTTTCAGCTAACTGTTAATGTAGTTGCTTTGATCGTCAATTTCTCTTCTGCCTGTTTGACTGGTAATCATGATGCTGCCCGTTTTTATCTTCCTGATCAAAATTTTCCTTTTATTTTCTGAAGTAATTTATTACTTTTTTTTGTCTCATTTCCCCCCTTCATATATGAATTACTAGGAAATGCTCCTCTCACTGCTGTTCAACTTCTTTGGGTCAACATGATTATGGACACTCTTGGAGCACTTGCACTTGCCACTGAACCTCCTAACGATGAGCTGATGAAAAGACCACCTGTTGGTAGGAAAGGAAACTTCATCAGTAATGTGATGTGGAGGAATATCTTGGGGCAGTCTATATACCAATTTGTCGTAATATGGTTCCTACAGACCAGAGGAAAAGCAGCATTTCATCTTCATGGCCCAGATTCTGATCTGATATTGAATACACTTATTTTCAACTCATTCGTATTCTGTCAGGTAAATTTAAAACCATCGCCGCATTGGACTATCTCAGTGTCTGTCTTTCTTTGCTCTGATATGGTCCTGAAATTGAATGGGCAGAAGTTATATTAATTGAAAGTTCTGCCTGGCTTTGGAGACTTCTTTTTGTAGTTACTGACTACTTTTGCTATTTCCAGTTCCTTTTCTTGTTAATACGTAATAGAAGTATGTTTTCCTCTTGTGAATTATGAAATATTCACAATATTTTTGCAAAACCAATGTCCTGACTTATTTCTTTGAAATATTAAAAATACTATGGTCAAATATTTTTCTGAATGTTGAATTGAGTGTAGGAGGAGTGAAGTTTAAAATGTTCTGACTGTAATTCCTTCTGTTATGCTTTTTATGATGATCATCGTTATTCGAATATGTTGGTAGGTTTTCAATGAGATTAGCTCCAGAGATATGGAGAGGGTAAATGTGTTTGAAGGTATATTGAAGAACTATGTGTTCGTAGCTGTGCTCACTTGCACTGTGGTCTTCCAAATTATTATTGTTGAATTTTTGGGCACCTATGCAAACACATCTCCACTTAGTTTGAAGCAGTGGTTCGGTAGCGTTCTCTTTGGAGTCTTTGGCATGCCAATTGCAGCGGCTCTAAAGATGATCCCCGTGGGATCTGTCTAAAATCAATGCCGACAAATTAGGTACAATCCCTGTTCTCACTCGTAAATCAAGGGTCTTTTTTGCTCCTAGTCTCTTAAAAGACACCTATCAAACAGTTTTATATGCATAAAGTTTCCATAAGCTGACAAATAAGAAGCTAGATTTGGTATTTGTTCCTGGTGTCAAAGTACAAAATTTATATACATTTTGCATTCTTGTCGTCAAATTAAACTGATTCATTTTAAGTAACTTAAAACTTTGTATATAACAAGGTGAGTTTGTAGTATAGATATTCTAATTTCTGTTTGCTTCAGGATCTTATTATTTTTATTATTATGACAACAACAGCAGTATCAAATTAAAATGCAAAAGAAAATTTATGCAATAACTTTCTCCTCTTAGCTCATAGTAATTGTAAAAGCAACTTGTATTCTACGCAATTTAGACTCCGGTTAGCTGAATCAATTATTGGTGTAATTAGTAGAGTTGCTTTTGAGAAATTAAACTAGGGAAGTTCTGGATCTCTGAAGCAGGCAGGGTAGCTTCAGTTATGAATATACAGGATGTTGCTTGGTGTCTGTCCTAATGAGAAGGAAAACAATCACCAATCTGAAAGTTTGAGAATATTTTCATTGGTCTGGATCAATAAAGAAAACTTGACTTTTGCATATGGTGGGAAGAAGGAGTTGGATTATGTTTAGTGTACACGGATGACGTGTACAAATCCTCATCATAGACTGGAGTAGTGAAGTTCTTTCTATTATGTGTGTATGATATGATATGATATTCTCTTCATAGAATTATCTTTGGCAGGTTGGTTCCCCTGTCTGATCAAAGTTAATTTTGATTATGCAGTTAGCCAGGAAAATTTGTGGATGCCCATTATTTTTTGAAGACCAGAAGGGCAGTGCCCAGAAGTAAAAAGTGCTTCCATTCAATCCTAAAGAAGCAGTGGTGGCTATAGATACAAACTTTGGCTTCTCAGAGTCTTAAGGTACTCAATGAATGGGAGTTCAGAAGGTCTGTTATAACAGAATTGCATTTGCTCTAGTTCTGCCCAATGTCCCTTGTTCTGAGAATTGGGCAGCTTCCACTGTAGTTCCTAAAGGTTTGATATCTTTTCTTCGGTACTCATAATTTTCAGTGCTGAGGCCGTTGGAACAAAATTATTTGATTGTTTAAAATTAGTGGCTGGTCAAGATTTTAATAGATTTTATTCTTGAACTAACTAAAATACGAAGCCGTAAAGAATTTCACCACAGCTCATTACAAGATCTACCTTGACTGTTTGTGCTTTCACCTGGCTGCTCACAGGTTGTCTTAAAAGTTACCATCAAATGCAAATTTAAATATGTTTACCCTTTCTTGCTTCCTACGTAAACTTCATTCTTAGTCCAAACATAGGGTTAATAATTATATCTTGCAATCAACAAAGTAACTTTATTTATTAAATAGGCGAATATACTTTGATGGATGGTTGATGGAAAGAGTAAATAAATTAAGACCGAAAACTACGAGAACATGAACATGATTGTCAGAGACCCATAATAAGAAAAGAGTTTTTAATACATAGGAAATAGGACAAGACTAGCTTCTCATATGTTTTGTTTTTCTACGCTAAATATCAGACATTATATTTTTATTGCTTTAAAGTTTGTGATATTTTGGCGGTTAATTTCATGTAGGCACGATTTAAGTGTTGTACTTACGGTCATATCATACTGAAGCCGCATTACACGGATTTTTGTATATACCGTGTCATCTCAAATCAGTCTCTTTTTGAGTAAGTAAAACAAGGCATGATAAATAGTTTATTTTGGCTCAACCATGAACCATCTGCATCAAAGATACTTCTCCTATGTAGCTTGTTCAGTACAAGTACTACTTTGACCACTGACACCAATCATTTTTCACGGACTTCAAGTTGACCCTTCAACACACATTCATCATCTTTGTTGTTCTAAAAACTGTGGAGAAGGGTGGGAGCATCACCAACAACATCTCTCACCCTAGACTTGCAGGCTTACCAAAATCTTAGAAGAGTCAATTTCAAGTCTTATAAAGCTATGTTTAGATAATTTTTTTAGAGTGATTTAAAACAAAAAGAATTAAGTTTCTACACTAACTATCAATTAATACAAGTAAAAATAAAATTTATATAATAAATTTTCTAGATATTAGTCTATAGGTTTTCTTATAAACCTTCTCCTAAGAACTGTACGGAGAGAAAAATAATAATGAAAGAAACATTTTTATAAGCTAAAATCAATTTATCCATGAACTAGTTTATAGAAACATATTTAAATTTTTTAACTTTTTACTTTTTTCTAAATTATAAATTAATTGTAACTTATAGAAAAACCACCTTTAATTTTTTTAACAAAAATACTTATGGAGAAGTTTGTCCAAATATTTTTTATATATAAATTAGTTTAATTTATAGAAAAAAAATCCCCTGAAAGTGTTTAAGAAAAAGTTTGCTTTAACAGTTTTCCCACCAATAATCAAATAAATGAAATAACCAAACAAACTTTTTCATGCAAGCATCCTATTTTTTTTTTTTTTCCCAAGAAACAAGTGGTTGAATTCACAAATATTCTTCTCTATCAAAAACCGTTTGAGGCACCAATTTGTTTAGTTTTAGCATTTTTTTCCCCTTTTACACTGTAAATGATGTCGTGCAATTCTAAACAAGAGTACACCAAGTTAGGATGTTGTTAGAGTAAACCTGGCAGGTACAAAAGCCCTGTTGCTTCAAAGCATAATGAACATAGAAATCCTTTTGATTCCACAAACACTAACTCAGGTTTGATGACCCATGAACACAACGAAGCCATGTAAAAATTTGCAGGCAAAAGGGTAGGTCCCGCCTTAAAAGCAGTCAGACATTCAAACAAATCCAATCACATTCATCCTTACAAAACTTTTGTGATGGCCATTATGCAACATAGACCATGCACCCAAACACACCAACACAGTTTTCCCTTCCCGCTTTCAGCCTTTTTCAAGACATTACCAAAGCATCCCAAGCATCCATCAAAAGGTAGGTTGCAAGAGATGTGACAAAACAAAATCCGTTATCAAGAGGCAATGAAGGTTAAAAAGATTAACCGAAACAAAAAAGAAAAAAAAAATAATAATAACAGTAAGAATAGAGAAAAATCACAATAAGTTATAAGGGTAAAAGAGGACAAACAATGACCTAAGTCCTAACTGGCTGTTTCTGATTCTGCAACTTTCTAGATCAGCATCTGGCTTTTTCTGTTTACCTGGTGGTGATTTGATTTGAACACTTCAACTAACATATGTATCCCAAACCCTGAAATTTTATTCTTGCTTCCTCCTTTTTCCTCTTTGCCTTGCTGGTTTCTGAGGAAGACATCAACCAAATCAATACTAAACAACTTTTCTTTCAGCAACAATCAATACCTTTCTCATGTGGGTTTAACTTTCACTCCTCTATCTCTGGGTGAGATTAATGCTAGAACTAACCAAGAATGCCAATACATAATCTTCACATTAAATAATTAGACCTTAAAAAATATTTAAAAAAATGGATTTTTCTAGCCCTGTCCCTTCCCATGACTACTTCCTTCATCATCACTGAATGTGAGTCTTCTTCTCTTTGCCATTGCTGCGGAAGAAGTAACTCTAGAGCTGTCAGTCACTTCAATTGGCGTGTGTGTGTCTCTTTTGGTATCCTCCTCCTGTAATCTTTGAATTAGATTGTAATACTCGAATACATCTTTCTGTGAAGACAAGAAAAAACAAAAAGGGCCAAGATTAATTCAGAGTATCCATTAGCTTATATGTTATGGGGTTAGTTTTAAGAAAATAACACAGAACTTACAGGTTCTAGAAGCCTATGTTGTGGAACTGAACTCATCTTCAACTCCAACGCGTCCATGGTCAATTTTTGATCCATTGCCACTAATGTAGCAGCCGCTGCAATAACTGATGGTTTTTGATCCATTAAATTGACCTCTGCACAGGAGAACAAATATCTGCTAAATGCGTATGGAAATGTGACTCATCGAAATTTTTTGTCAAAAAGTTCATTCAAAAGCCAAAAGATAGAAAGGGGGTGATCATGATTCACCTTTCATTATGGTAAAGATGAGTTGCATGGTCTTGGAAAAAGTAGGACTTGGTGGGGATTCTTTGCAGAACTTTGTGATGAAATAGGAAAGAAAATCAAAGGGAGTGATGATACCCATTTTCCACTCCAATGTGCTGAGCACCAAGAGCTCCATTTTCTGAATCACTTTTCCCTCAAAGGAATAGTCATCCAATTTGAACTCTGATAGCCCTGGCACATTGCACTCCTCCATCTTTGCAGCCAGAGAGAGACATGCAATTGAAAGCAACCGAATTGCCCAACACTTTTCGCTCTGCACAAAATGAAGCATTCAACAAAAAGGGTAAGTAAGGCATGATTAAGATCAATGAAGAAGAGCGATCAAAGATTCAATGCTGTCATTAATTGGAAGAGTAACATAACATTTTAGCTTACATACATCAATGGACCGTCTAGAAAGAAATCGATCGAAGTATGTGACTGACAAATAAGCCGTTTCGAAGCGAAAACCCAATGTTGCTCTTGTCTAATGAACAACAAAATTAAAAAGCAACAAACAAAAGAAAATCAAGATCGAGTTTCCTAATGCAGATTCATTAATGAAGCTCAATCGAAAGTACAAGTAAAATGGGTCTTTGGACTAACTTTGAGAATCCAATTGATTGCTTCCATGCGTGCACGCTTCATCCAGTCCCCAAACACCAAAGTTTCGTCCGTTCTGAACCCAAGAACGATCTCTCTCTCAACCAAAATCCCCACATACTCATCCTCCGAAACCCCACAATCATGCCGTGATCCAACCAATTGGTATTCTAATTCATCACCTCCTTCTTCCAAACACGCATCGCTTTCTTGGCACAGAAGGCTGGACGAAAGATCATCCATTTGGGGAAAAAACGAGTTCACTGAAAAGAGACTCGACGACCCAATTGAACAACAATGCAAAAAAAGTCGTCTATGAAGTGTTTTATATGATATGATACGATTGAGTGATTAAGCCACTTTACCTAAGAGTTTAGAATTAAGGGAGAAAGACGAGACTATGATTTAGGTGGAACTCTTAGAGCTGTTGTAGCGGTTACAGTTTGGGAACATTGATTATGTTGTCTTGGGCAATAAGGATTAGTAAGAAAGGCGAGATTTTAGTTCCGAGGAAGTGATAGAGTGAGTGAATGAGCGTGTTGTCGTTGTTGTTATGTTTCGGTGTTCAAGGTGTGATGTTGGGTTGGGTGAGTGTTGAGGATGATGAGGTTTTGATTTCAGTTTGACCCATAAAGTCTTGCGTTTTGAGTACCACTGTCTGAATCACGCGCGCTTGTGCGGCGCGTGAAAAACAAAAAAAACCCACCGGGCTGTCTGGTTCCGTTCGGGTCGGGTCGGAAGAAGCCTGTGTGGGCCCTACACTGAAGCTGAAGTCTAAGAAGCGGGCCGGGGTTTTAATAGAAAGCATGAGGGAGGGTCCGAAAGAAGAAACAATCCTTAGGGTGATAAGCTTGACCGGTCAAACATGGCCATTTCTCTTTCAACAGAAAAACTGAGAAAACTTGTTCACTCGTGAGAACTTTCCATGCTCCACCTGATCCATCCATGCCATACACCATTCATAAGTGCCAATTTTCGTACAATTTACTTCATCATGTACTATATCATTCACCCAATTTTTTAAATATATACACTGAGATACTCTTAGTCAAGAACCATGTGTTTGTCAGAGAATATGCAAATAAATAATTAAATTCATCAAATAAATAAATAAATAGAGAAATACGAATAAAAAAATATTTATTCAATTCAAAAGATGGATTGCAAAAAAATGATAGCATGAATTAATCACAAATTCCATATGTAACACTTCACTCCACTATAAACTTCATCCATATAAAATATCCTCAAATGATAAAGGATTTATAAAACTAATAGTATTTCAACGAGGCATCTGAACATCTATTATAAAAAAATTCAAATAAAGTAAACTAATATTTTTAACCCTTCCAAATTTAATTCGTTTATGAAGTAGAGCTATAAAAGGTTTTGACAAAAAAAAAAAAAAATAAAAAATAAATAATCAAA
>Ga0209700_107550_pt1 | contig 15163 bp, 6 predicted proteins | sample SiratroredBW_FD_187528 | JGI IMG/M metagenome (GOLD analysis project Ga0209700, IMG submission 187528) | Root nodule microbial communities of legume samples collected from California, USA - Siratro red BW (SPAdes) (version 2) | ecosystem: Host-associated > Plants > Roots > Nodule | place: USA...
AAGTCACAAATGAAGGCGACTCAATGCAAAGAATGAAACTAGTCAGTTTGCACAATTGGAAAGAAACAAAAAGAAGTAAAACTAATGCTTGAAAACTTAAAGCTAGCCGAGTTCTAAGGTGAAGTTCTTTGGCACTAAGGACCTTAGAAATACTTCACTGTCTACGCGTTTTGAATTATTCCACTAATGATAAAGAGTTTTACAATTACAACTCAATTGAATACAATGAAAATTTTTCTAAAAATTAAAATTCCTAAACTGTGCACTCCTTGTGTTTGTGTTTTTGCCTCACTAGTGTATCACTCCTTTTTGGTGTGCTTGTTCAATAAGCTTTTCTGCACATGACCTTCATTTCTCATTGTGGATCATTCTCCAATAATGCTTGAAGTTCTGCCCTTGATGTATTCACCAATTCAACTCAAGTTCTTCACCAAAGTACTAATTTACCATGAGGTCACAAATACAAAGCAATAAAAGCTAATTTGAATAGCACAAATCAAAAGGATTATGAAATTGACAAACTCAAAGAATGCAAGTAAAGATTGACAAACAAGAAATTAAAGCTTAGAACGAAAGTTTAGTACTCAAAAAGATGATCTACGGATGGCTCTAGAGTAGATTAAGAAAAAGCAAAACAAAAACTAGAATTTCAGTTCTAACAACAATTATTGCGTGATTTATGATATTCTCTATAGTTCTTCTTTCGTCTCAAAACTTTAACCACAACTCCAAGCACAAGGATCATCCACACAAATTTTCAGAAATTTAGGACCAATACTGCTCTCACAATAAATCGAAAACAGAGAGCCTTTTTTCAGTATAGTAGTGCAGTTTTTCCAGTTTCAATAGTTCTCTGGCAGTAGTGTCTACAAAATTCATCACGGTCCGATTACTTAGAATTAGGTCACCAAATTTTTATCATACACTCCCAACATATCGAGCTAAGATCATGCAAATTTTAGATCCAAACGGTCACGGAATTGTTCGCAGTAAATAAAAAACAAAGGCGTTTTTACACTGTTATCAGTAGTTTAACCAGTACCGAGCATTCGGCTTTTACAATTTATTAATTTTTTTACAGATTGAATTAGAATGTGCCTTTTTGACAGTATCTTTACAACATATCAAAGTAGCCTCATACAAGTTTTCATGCACAAATACACAGTATTTCGTTCCCAGTAAATTCCTCAAGTTCTAGTGACCTTAATAAAAAAATAACAGTTCTGGAAAATGAAACGTATGGATTCCAACGAATTTTAGAACAAACTACAAGACATATAGGAATAATATGACTCTGAGAAACTCACTAATGATCTAATAATGAATTAAGGAACTCAAGATTGCAAAATTAAAAGGCACACAAAGCACACTATGACACAATACAATAAACACTTGCTGCTCATAATTTTTCTGCATAAGCATTTGCACAAACACCTAATTGACAAGTGTAAACCTAAGGAGTTTATGACAATTTGGAACCATACATGACTTTGACATATACTATGGATCATAAAATTAAAAGCTAGAACACAAATGAACAATTTGAATCGATTAAAATCAAAGAAGACACAAGAAATATCAAAAACAGTTTGCAGCACATACAAGAACACCTAAACAATGTATTTTTAGAAGGTTCAAAAAGATTGATGTGTTTTGAACCATTTAAATTCAACTAAAGCACTTTCAATCGGTGGAAAACATTCAAGACATGCAAAAATAGTGGTATACAACACGGAAAAGCAAAACCAAAAATGAGAGGATCAAGAACTTAGCTCTTGAAGACCAAAGCTCTAGATACCAAATGATGGAGAGGCTCATTGGCGTTTTAGCTTGTAGCTCATCCTCCAATGGATGAAGAACATGTTCAAGCCATTTGCATCGAACACATTGGATGGAAGGAGCTCCTCATGATGCGGAAGCAATGGATGTGGAGGAATTCACCATGGAAGGAAGCGTGCAAGGGAAGTTTGATACGGTTTTGGTGAAGAAGATAGTGAAAGCCTTGAAGGAGGTTAGGCCAACCTTCAAGGGAGAGTTTCTAGCTTCTAGGAGAACAAACTCAATGTGAAACTTGAGGCAATGTGCTGAAAATTTGGCAACATTTCATTACTCAAATCAAGTCTACAAGAGAGGTTCCTAAACCTCTTATTTATAGAAGAAATAATGAGCTACTTAGCTTCCCATGCAAGCTATCTAGGTAGGGTATGGGAGAAGCTAGGTTTAGAAACCCTAGCTTATAAGACAAACTTCTAACCCTAGCTTCTATGACAAGCTTCCCAATCCTAACTTGCACTCCAAGTCTCTCACAAGGTGGTGACAAGTGGCACAAGGAGAGAGCTCCTTATGCTACTTGGACTCCTTCATCAAGCCCAACATTATTTATGGACCTCAAGGCCCAAACTTACACTACATGGCCCAAAAATACAAGGCCCAAATTTATTCTACTTGGTCCAAATACAAGGCCCAAATTATTCTAAACTATTCTAAACTGTTTATACAAATTAGAGGACTTCTCCTTAATGCTCTATTTTTTCCACAGGGATTTCTTCATGTTTGTATTTGGGTCCGACCAGCTTATTAAAATCTCAAATAGGATGAGATGGGCCCAATCTTCTCGAAAGCTCTTAATTCTCCCTTGGCTCTTTGTCCTCTTTATTCTTTGATTAATGTCGCTGGGGCGTACTCCATCAACCTGTGTATAGAGGCTTCCTCGCAAAAGGTAGTTTGTTCTCAACCATGGATCGAAAAACTTAACTAGGATACAAGTCCTAGCTCTGATGCCAATTGTAAAACAAGTTTTGGCCGAGTTCAGGGGGCGAATTGAACACTTGAAAAATTTTCGCAAAAGTTCTTTTCCAAGATGAGGAATGAAGATTCTTTAAAGAAAATATTAAAGATGATATGAAGAAGCAATCAACAAATGTACAAAATTATTCCAAAACAATAACAATCACACAGAAACAATAAACTAGAGACATATATTAGTTCTTGAAAAACCAGTAAGCAATTCAGTAAATTCTGGAAAAAGAGCTGTTGAAGACACTTCAAGAATTCAAAGAAATATTTCAGATAAGTGATGAAAGGAGTTTTTAGTAGAAAGAGTCAATTATTGAACAAAACAACTTCAGTTAGAAGTTTGAAAACTAAAGTAGTTCAATTATAAAAAAAATCAGATTTTCTGGAAAATCAGATTGATGAACAGTAACTCCAATGAATTAGAATACAGAACAGTTTAAGAAATGAATTTAATATACAATATTTAGATGAATTAGTTCATTCAAGAAAACTCAGAATATTACCAGAATGTTAAACAATCAATTCAGTTAATAAATTTTTTATCAAATTTTGAAAACAAGAAAATTAGCAAGAACTGTTCAAGATGAGAGCAAGAAAGAACAAGAACACAAGATTTTATCCTAGTTCGCCCTTCCTCAAGGGCTATGTCCAGTCCCTTACCAACCAGCAAGGATTTGCACTAAACAAGATCCAAAGATCAGTTTACAACAATACAAACTCTCACACTCAGCAAGAACACACTGCTCCCAGCAGTGAACAATCTATGAGCCCGATCGGAATAGACTGTATCCGAGGTTTAAAATATGAGCCTGATCGAAACAGATGGTTGGTATATGACAGGTGCGCACCTCTGAGTCTAACTCAATGCACGAGTCTTCCGAAGTAGAGAGTCTAGTGTCCTTGTATGTGAGATGAATTATGAAAGTTTGCATTGTTGTTGTTTGATTGAGATATAAATTTAATTTATGAAAATCTATTTTTTTAAAACTCTCTAGCTTACCCTTATTTTTGTGTGGTATTTATTTTGTTTTTAAACTGCGATGATCGTGTATTACACTCGAGCAGAGGATTTGACAGGTGGTGTAAGTCTTCGGTGAATTGTTGGAGAAACTTTATTTTATTTTATCTGTAATTTTATGAAGATATTTTTATTAAATTTGTTGAGCATTACACGGTCCAAAGTCTCTTTAGAGGATCAACATTATTATTATTAAAGCAGCAGACACATGATCCATGAAGAGATAAGTTTTCTATTATTTACTTCTATGTTATTGATTTGATTTAAATTGATTTTATAGCATGATGTGATTTAACGTTCAAATTTGTTCATAATGAAAAGTATTCAAATTATTACGGGGTATTTGAATGTGATTAATTGATTTTATATCATATTGTGCTATAATGTTCAAATTTGTTCATAATGGAAATTATTCAAATTATTATAGAATATTTAGATGTGATTAATTGATTTTATAGCATGATGTGCTGTAACGTTCAAATCAGTTCAAAATAGAAATTATTCAAATTATTGATGAGTATCCCAGATATAATTTCTCTATGTTATTTTAAATTATTTTTTATACAGACTTAATCAAGTTTAATGTAGTATGAAAATTAGAGAAATATTTCCAGTTTGACCTCCATACATAAGAAAGTCAAGATTGCTCTGTTCAAGCAACCCAACGGCTAGTTTCTAAAAAGTTACATATAGAGGAGCAATTTCAAGTTGAACAACAAGAAGCAAAAAGAGAAATACATCATATAATACATTAAAGAAAATATACTGAGTGTCTATTGTCAATTTGCTATTGAGATCATATAGAGTTTTGGGTTGTGTGAAACCATTGTGTAATTCTTCACCTTTGTGAAGTAAACCCTTGTGAGCCTTCATTGTTCTCTCTTTTGAGAGTGTTTCTTTAATTCTTGAGTGGTCTTGATCTCAGGGGGAGATTGAGACTTGTATAATCTGGAGAGGTTTGTATACTCGTTGTAACCTGGAGAGGTTTGTGTACTTGTTGTAACTATTTGCTAAATAGTGGAACCTCTTAAACAGTTTGTTTAAGAGAGAACTGGACGTAGCCCAAGAGATTAGGGTGAACCAGTATAAAATTGTTTTATCTGTGCTTATATATTTTTGTCTTGGTTAGTGGTTTCTATTTATAGTGAATGGAGTTTAGGCTCCATTCAACCCCCCCTTTTGGAGCCAACTGTTTCTACAAAATCTTATTTGGAGAAGTATATTTTGAAATACCTGATGAATATATGGATTTTTATATTCACATTTATTATTTAATTTTATGCAATAAAGTTCCTATTATATGAAAAATATGGGATGTTACAAACACCCTAACAAACAATTTCTAATCCAGAACTATGTGCGCATGGAAATACTTGTATTTTTTTTTTAAAAAATAAACATTTCAAAATTCACACTAATTTTACTCGTTTGATTAAATGTACAGGAGGGGGTACTAATACCTTCTCCACACGTAACCAACTCTGTTTCACAAACCATTTCCCTTCCCAATTTTTCCATAGTTTTCCATAATAAATTATGGTGGCAGCTCCTTTCGTTATTTTATTTTTCAAAATTTATTTTCTATTTTTTGTTCGCTGTCTCCGTGATCCCGGTTGCGATACACATAAACAAACATTTACATTAGTTAGTAAATCACATATTTTATCTATAAGAATATTAGTGTAAATATATACCGAAGGCTTTAATGTAAGATAGATGAGTTGTCTAAGCCAAACAATGAAGTTGTGTATTGTTTGTGCTACAAAAGTAGCTTCCAATGTTGACACAAGAACTGCAACACCACCATAACAAGCCATCTCCACATGATCTTTACCAAATTAGAGGGGAGAGGCACACGACGTAACATGGTGGCCCCTTCATAACACTTCCGAAGGGTCACCAATTACGACAAAGAATCATGATCAGCATACAACTCACATTGGCTAGTTGAGCCAATGTCATCCCTCGATGGATCTATAACAACTACACAACCCCCTTTAGTGCTTACTCTGATAACAGGAGGTAGGTTATGTTGGATGTAGGAGGTGGCTAGGACAAGAGTCTTAAAGTCTCCAACAACTTGTCAAACTCCCGCATTAAACTTTGTGTAAGCTTGTGGTGACTTCCTCCTTTATTTGTTGCCTTAGTTGTTGCAGATACTCTTGGCTAGATGCAGTGCAGGAATGAGATTCGTGTTACGATGATGCTTCAAAGAATAAGTAAATCCCCACACCGTATCCAGTAGTACAAACACGTTCAGGATGCTCAAGTTGTTCAATAATAAAAACAAGAATATCCTCTCAACCATGAGGAGTAAAAGTACCCTAAGTTCTATAGTTAACAATAGAATCCTACAATAAACAAAAAAAAAATTGTGAGACTTCATATTAAATAAAAATTTTCAAAAACACTAGTTAAACATATTTACTTATAATCCACACAGTCGTCCCACATGATTCATCGAAATTCCGTGTCCCCGAGCTCTTTAGATGGATCTGCTTCCATTTCTGGTGGCGAGAAGGTAGGGATGAAGATTGAATAAAATCTCCACTAGAACCATCCTTGACAACAGTATAATGTGCTTTAAGCTTTTATCTAATAAACTTCTACTAACTTTTGATTATCACCCCAAGACAATAAATGAGATATCTCATTATGTGCTTGGAGGGTTTGTGATTTCTTCTGAACACCATGTTAACATTCAAATCAATTCTATTTAGTAGTTAATAATACATGTAATGAACCATATCCGAAAACAAGGCAAGTGATATTAACATCCCATCTCTCAGATTGTTAAGTCTATATGATTTGTTGCCAAGTCTCTTCGTCAATACAAGTATATTTTGTGCAAGGATTTTCACCTTTCCTTGCACCAAATACATAAGTTGTTAGCTATGATTTAAACTAACAAAATTTTGTTGTCACTGAAGATAGAACCTTCTATCTCAAATTCCCCATATTGGGAATATCATAATACAAATACATTAGAAAGAATTAATTAGTTCATTAAAAATATAAACAAGCTAAGGTCAACAAAATAAATATAATTATTTTTAATGTCTTACCAAATCATGTTCCTTTCTTGTTTGGTGACATGATCCCAAAAGGGAGTCAAGACAGAGATTTTCTCGCGAGCAAGTACTCTGAGATAATTGCTAAAAGATTTTGGATTTGGCCTAGTTGTTGACGTCAGCACACACACACAGTTGCATGTATAACATCGACAATGTCCTTATAATCTTTGTACACACACACACACATACATATTCATCATGATCCTCTAGAGTTGCATGTATAACATCCACAATGTCATCACAATCTTTGTTAATCATCATTCTTGTAAACGATTAAGTCTCCTAAATGTCAGTATTAGGTTATTCATCTTAATGGTCATAATGTTCTTTTTTTTCATGTAGCACAACAAACCCATTTTTAGATGTAGGGTCTTTGACATAAAACACTTGGGAAGCCTGGTATGCCATGGTAAATGGCTCCTTCTAAGATCCTATCTTCTGAAAGTAAACTAAGGTCATTCCTAATTCGTCTATTTTGATACTAGACTTATTGCCAACCCACTTGCCTCTGAAAACAAGTACAAAACACTTGGTATAACTAACCTTCCAGATCTCTTTTATCACATTATAATAAGGCATCAATTCCACAACAGGATTTTGATCTTTTGAAGTGGGGAACTACATGGCCTATGTTTGCAAAGTGACTCCACTATTTTGCATTGTACTTTTTTTTCATCATGATACTTTGTTTAAAACAAAAAACCACTTGTTTTATAGCGAAACATCAAACTATAGTCTCATACCATGTTAATGTTTTAGATGCTGATGGATAATTAATGATTTCTTGCTTAAACCATGCCATTAAAGTTTTGTTACGGTCCATTAACACCCATTTCTCTGATGGCCTTGAATTGTTGTCTTTGACAATGTCTTTGTGTGCAACTAAATATGGTAAGATCTCATTTATGTTATTCATTCTATACAAATGTGCTTGCAAAACCTCTTCGCTAGATTTGCTTACCACATGTACACCTTTCGAGGACTTACTTATTGATCTATGAGAGCCCCAACATTTGTCAGGAACTCCTATAGAATTTTCTTTTGACATGTACTCAGAAAATGTATCTTTCAATAATAGAAGCTTCGAGATAATATTGATTCTTCATATATACCTTCAAAATCTTAATGTATCATTTAGCTGGGTACATCTATTGCAAATAAATTGGTCCCACAAAATTTGATTTCCTTTACAAGATGAACAACCGAATGCATCATGATGTCAGAAAACTTTGGAGTAAAAAATATCTCTAGTTGACACAAGATAATAACAATCTCTTTTTCAAGTTCATCAAACTTTCAAGGGTCACTAACTTTACTACAAATGGAATTGAAAAAATGAACACAATCACCTTATATTATGCATAATAATTTTTGGCAAGATTTCATGAAGAGTCTCAAGCATTAAAACATGAAAATCATGAGACTTTAAGCCAATTAGTTTCAAAGCATGCATAAATACAATACTTTTAACATTTGAAGAGTAGCCTTGTGGTGTTTTGTCCTTTTTGGAAAGAGTGCAACATGTTGCAGGAAAATATATATATGTTTACAAACTTCTTGCGGTGTTAATTACTGTTGTATATTCATCTCAATCAAATCCAAACAAACATTCATGCCATCCTTCATCTTGCCTTTACACTCTATTTACTTCAAGTGTTCGACTATTGGTGAGGAAGAAAAGAGGGTTGCATCTGTGATTGCTTTCAATAATGTACGCTGATTTGCAAGTGCGAAAATGGAGGAAGAAAAGAGGATTGATTCGCGCACATGAACGAAGAAAGTCGTGGAAAGCCATAGTGATAAACACAAAAATACGATTTTAACCTTGAAAAAATATACACATAATCGATTATGTGTGATGGATAATCAATTATGTATACTTTTTTTTAAGCATAATCATTATCTACCACACATAATCGATTAGAAGCATATTATACACTCTGTCTTCTTTCGTATTTCAATTGCTCATATCACATATTTCTTCACAAATTGGACATGCTATGTGACCTTTAACACTATATTGTGACATGTTTTCATATGTAGGAAATTCATTGATAATACAACATAACATTGCATGTATATAGAAAGATTCATTGGCAAATTCGTCAAACAATTCAAGCCCATAATCCCATAATAACTTCAAATCTTCAATCAATGGACTAAGATAAATATTATGTCATTTCTTGGTTGTTTTAGACTTTATATCATCGTAGATAGTTGATAGAGCAAATTTATTTGATGTTTTTGATATATTTTTAGGTCAAAAATAAACTCTTTCTACACTTAAAACTTGTTTAATTCTCTATTTTAAGTAGTTTTTATTAATAATTGGTTGAGAGTCAAAATGATGATTTAATACTAATTTAATCTATTTTTGATTAAATTGGTAAGGAAAATATTGGATGATTAGAACTAGGATTGAAACCTTGAATAAGACAAAAAAAGAAGCCAAAAGTGATCAAATTAAGCCAAGCCTAACTTAGCCACGACATGGGCCTAACACAGTAGATCTATGCCAAACGCGAGCGTCGATTTTCGTATTTTATTTAATAAGCTTTTGGGGTTAGGGTTAGATATATTTGGCTAGAATAGAGAAAAAAATTCATCATTGAAGGTGTCTTTAGGCTTCGTTTGGAGTAATCTTATTCCATCATTCTTCTTGTTATGTTTTGGTTTCTCATGCCTATGAGGAGCTAAATTACTCATTGTTGGGGATGGATTAAAACCTTTCTGAACTCTTATATAATCATATTTGGGCTCATATTATGTCTTATCATAAATGTTTTTCTTTCAATATATCAATTTACTAATTCTATGCTTATGCTTGGTGTGCGAATCTATAACTCGATCATTGATTCTTAAGAGTATTAGAAAATATCTTTTGAATCTAGAACTGAATTAATTTAGTGGATGAAAGCTCGTGTCTAGAAATATAAGATGATTTATTTGTTGTAACTAATATCCTTGTGTTTATGTAAGATTCATCTATTTAATTGATCAAGAAATTGACAGTTAATAGATAATGCCCAGACTTATTCGCTAAAGAATCGGGTTTGAGTAATTTCGTGGATTGACATTTATTATTATAAAAAAAGTAGGTAAATTTTGTAATCCATGAGAGTGAAGATTGGTTAGATCTAACCCTAGAAAGTTCATCATATTATTGTTAAGCCTTTTTCTGCCTTCAATTGTTACAAAAATACAAAATATTTTTTCAATTCAATGTTTACATATGTTACCGATTTATGAATTTCTTTTAAATATGAAATTATTATAATTGTTTGAATTGTTCTATATTACTCATTATTTGGAAAGAACAATAATTTTATTACTTGCTACATTGTGACTGGTGCATTTGCCATCATTGCAAATTTTGCTAACAATAACATCATGTGTTTGCACTTCATACACAAACTTGAGGGTAAGTTATAAATCACTATCAAAACATGCCATGAACTACAATTTCATACTTAAATTTCCAAAAGGACTCATTTCATTAATATTCAATCCAAGTCTTAAATTCCTTGATTCATTTCCAAATTCAAGAAATTCTTTATTAATGTTATTCTATTGCAAAGAATCAACTGAATGACGAAACAATCCATCACATTTCCTATTATCCGCATGTCATCTAAGATTTCTAACGTCAATTGGATTTAGAAACATACACTTAACCCTTGAAATTATTGAAAGATACCAAACCACATTCATAGGAGGACTATCATTTGTAACCTTATCATTATTCTCTTTGTTGATAATCTTTAACCCTATAACGTGACAATTCATAATTGGGACATCTTAACTTTTCAAAACTCTTTTCAATATAAAATACAATCATTAAGACATGAATGCACCATTTTACATTCTATACCCATATGACAAAACATCTTTTTTGCCTTATAATTTCGATTGTGTAATGTATTCCCTTTTGGAAGAATTTCCTTCAACAACTGAATCAATTATGTGAAGCTTTTATCATTCCATCTATTTGTTGCCTTCAAATTCATCAACCTTAACATTATTGATAATATTGTGAAGTTAGTTGAACCATGATATAATGAAATGTTTGCATCAACAAACATATTTCAATACACAAATGCTTCAGCAAAGGACTTTGCTCCATCATCACGAATCATGTCCTCTAATATGTCATTCATTATCAAATCAACAAATTCATCAATTTGACACACACTTGATAGGTGTAATAGCTCACCATGCTAAATTCATGTTGTATAATTTCTCAAAAATCCTTCGCATAGAAAATGTTCTCTAATTTTTGAAATATGCAATGTCCTCCCATTCAAACAATGCACACAAAGACACCTTATCCTTACTCCGTTGTGAGTACTCTTGGCATTACGTTATGCAAAATGTATAAATTCTTCTACCACTCTCTCATAAGCAGCACTTATACATGGTGAATTAATCCAACTCTGATCCATATCTACATTTTGTACATACAATATTAGAATTATGTTTAGTATGATACATGTAAATCTCACTTTTTTAATCAAAATTATAACATTGTCCCATTCAAGAAGATTCACTTTTATTATAGTTCAATAGTACATAAACTTTAATTACCATTCCTTATATTTCACAAAGTTTAGGCAGCATTTCGTATTAGTCTTCAAGTGACACAAAATAAAAGTGATCACATGAAATCTCCACAATCAAATATGCACCCAAAGATCAACACAAAATGCAATGAACCAAAATTAAGTAAAATATACGAAATGTATATTATAAATTATGTACTAATCAACTAATAAAAGAATTCTTCCCAAACTATCAAACCAAACAATTCAAGATTCAATACAAATATTGACAATACAACCTCTTTTACTTTTAATATAAAGTTTAGCATGATGAAAGACACTTTTAAAATTGGAAGAGTATTACACAAATTAATGTATTAAATCTCAAATAAAAGACTAAGAATCTTAATGAACAAGTTTAACAAAAATTTAATAGCCTAACTCATAAAATATAAACTTTAAAAAATTTAACAATATTTGAATCAGTTAGACACCTTAGGACTCAATACCAACAAGTTCATTAAAAATAAATACTATCTAATTTAACAATATATAAAACTAATTAAATATAATAAAAATATAAGTAGGAATTAAAAAAAAATACTAACCTAGACCTAGAACACACAACGGGTTGACGACAATGATAAAAGAAGCCGTGGGAAAGGTTCACGAAGAATAGTAGGGTCGCAAAAATGGAGGGGTCGCACAGGCGTGATCGCAATTGCGATGGTGGTGTAGTGGTGAGGTGCGAGTAGTCTTACAGGCTATTGATGCATAGGAACACTAGGAGAAGAAGAAGATTGAAATGGAAGAAGAAAAGAAAGAGCGAGACATTATTAAAAAGGTCTAATAGTTCCACATGCAACAACCGTTGTAAAAGGATTTTTAACGATGGTTTGGCATGCAACTATCGTCATTTCCTGAATTTTAATTTTTTATGACAACTTTACTCATAATTATCATTGTTTTGAAAGTTTAGACGACGATCTTAGGAAAACTATTATCCAAAGGAAATTTTTTTAAAAGAAAAAAAAAAAACATCACCACATCTTCTTTGAGGATGATAACTTTTTATATGTCGTTATTTTGATTTTTTTTATTTGATTATCTTCTTAGGGTAAAATCACATTTAGTTAATAAAACAAATAGATGAAAAAAATAAATTAGGATTAAATTTAGATTAAACCTCTTGTACTTTTAGTATGCCATGTTAAACTCAATTAAATTAGGACTAAATTCACTAAACTGGATATATAACAAGTTAATAATTCTTATCAATATTGTATGTTTTAATCATTACGAAGAAAAAATCTAAATTAATTCTTAAATTTCGTATTATTAATGTTTATAGTAAATCTTAAAACTGTTTTCGAAAGTAGACAACACTTGTCCACATATACTAGTTTTGTAATGTGTATCTTGATTAAGGATTTGTTCATTAAATTAGTTTGAAGCAGTTCCTCATAAGTCAGCCGAGTCAGAAAACAAAGTTGGTGGGAGGTTGGCGGGAGGTTGGCGAATTAAGTTAAATATGGTTGTGGAATTTTTTTTTGGATTTGTCAAAAGAACTTCAAGCACCAAACAAAGGGAAAAGGAACACTAGTAGCTTCCACTTCCTTTAAGTATACTTCACATCATCATTTTCTTCACACCATAATTTCTTTTAAAAATTGGGTAAGAGATATGGAAATGCTACCACGAACTATTAGGATGTCGTATTCCCTATTAAACAGGAGTAAGCAGAAGCGCTTTGTGTGTGGATATAGTAGAATTTAGGATTTTTTCTAATGCCGAGCATTTGTTCATAAATTTACTGTAAATCATACTAAATTAATATTTTTTTTAGATGATAACTAGTATCTTTCACAAGAGACAATTTCGCTGAGTGTGATAGAATTATTAAGATTACTGATTCTTTCAGTATTTAAAATAAGTATATATTTGAAATTTAATTTAAAATTATTATTAAAATTAAAGAATTGCATATCCCATCTATACGCTCAATTGTCCTTACATTCCTCTTAGCTTTAGGATTGTTTATTTCGTATATATTTTCACCTTAAGATAAAATGTTTTTATTCCAAAGTTAGAATAAAAAAAAATTAAACATCACGTAAAAATGAAAATAATGTAGTACTATACCATCATGCTAGTACTAATATATTAACTGGTTTATATATATAATTTCAATATTAAGATATCTATATAAAAATTGAATTACCAAAAATATGGTCAAAGTTTTACAAAAACGATTTCAGCCGCAACAAAATTTCATAATAGTCAAAGACTGCGACAAATTTCGACCACAATTGTAACTTTGTAATACATTAGTGCTAATTTAAGATGTAATGATATTTTTCTTGAAAAGGGAAACTGGAGTAAATATTTAATACCTCAAATTTGTTCCAACTGTCATTGTCTCTCTTTTAATTAATTAATGAACAAATTTTTAAACAGAGTAGGGAATAATTTTTCTCGTCCTTTTCTCGTCCTTACCAAACCATGGCATGGCCCAAACTTGCAAGCAATCAATTATCTCGCTCACCATACAAGCTAAGTTAATTGAATCACAAGAAAAAAGTACAATAGTTACAACCATAATTGTTATTTAGAATTAAAGTAATGCAAGTTACATTCCCATCAATATTGGATCTATGTTTTCAAATAATGGATTTGCATCTATCTAGAAGTTATATTCCCATCTATCTATTTTTGTCATTTGATGTGAAAATTCTAAAATAGGGGAGTTGGAAATGAGTCTCAAACATAAACTTCTTGGAAAGGTGAAGAAGAAATATAAAAATGACCTATATTCTTTCTATTTGACAAAGAAAATGAACCATACTTACTCCACTCTCTCGTCGATCTTGAACCGTGAATGGAATGCATAGCTCATCATTAAGAAAGTATGAATACTTTTTTATGGATATTTGAATTTGCGTACCAGTTGTCTACATATGTATAACAGCTTAGACTTTGGAGCAGCTACAAATGCTGACTCTTACGTAAATTAGTTTAAAGGTCCTTCTAATAGTGACATATTAGGTAATCCTCTATCCAAAAGTCCTCCTCATTGAAATTTTATGTCGTTATATATATTGACCAAATTGTACAAGTGTATTTCTGGTCAGAGGCTTCTTTTCCTTCTTGCATTTGCTCAACAATTTCACCAACTTTTATAAATTTACTAATTTACGAACTAATTTTTTTTCGCTTTTCATTTTTAAAACAGGGAACACTCTGGTTCAATTAATGAATTCAACGCAATCCTTCGAAGACTTATTCACTAGTTTTGACATCACTAGCTATAACCTCTCCAAAATGTCCATTTCTTTGTGAACTTATTTATTACATTATTATTTTTTTTTTATTTCACTCCTCACCACATTTTACATGGATCACACCATTTCAGACTACTTTTGCCACTTTATTGTACAAAATTTTGTAATGTTTTGGTTTGCGTATATTCACACATAGTCTTTGTAGGACCCGATGCGGTTGTTGGGATAGGGACAGGTGCAAGTAGGGGAGCCATTAACATCATTTCTAAATACCTTTATGAATATATAACCACTTTAGCAGGCACCATTGAGGTCACAAGCTCCCAGCGAAAGCACTTGCTCCAATCTTCAATCTAGAATCTGAGGTAAATTAGAAGTATCAAGCATGGGTTCAACAGGTGAGACTCAGATCACTCCAAGCCATGTGTCTGATGAAGAGGCAAACCTGTTTGCCAT
>Ga0209700_107551_pt1 | contig 15161 bp, 6 predicted proteins | sample SiratroredBW_FD_187528 | JGI IMG/M metagenome (GOLD analysis project Ga0209700, IMG submission 187528) | Root nodule microbial communities of legume samples collected from California, USA - Siratro red BW (SPAdes) (version 2) | ecosystem: Host-associated > Plants > Roots > Nodule | place: USA...
CTTCCATGGAAAACCATCTTTTATAGCAGCAAGGTTAAATTTGTAATTTCCTCATGTCTATTATTGGAATTTTGAAAATTATGGAGGTGCAGGAAGATGATATGGAGGTGCAGGAAGAAGCAGTCTTTGTTATGAAAAATTTTCAAAACTGATAAAGAAGTGATCTTTATAAAATGTAAAAGTCATTTTAAAAATTACGGAAGTACAGGTAGAAATAGTGGTGCGAAGAAGCCTTTCCATAATAATGGATATAGCATCAAATTCCAACTGAATTCCTCACCTAGTGTAAAACACTGAAATCCGATGCCAGTTCTCAATCCCATTGTCCTTAACCTAATTTGGGACATCTAAAATCGAATTAAATTAAAATAGTATACATTTACAATAAATAAAAACTAATTTTGGATTTTTCCAATTTTTTATTAAGCTAAAAAATAAAAACTTAAGACAAATCACAACCAATTAATCACATAAATATTAATAAGAGACTAGACATTTGATAAATTTACGTGTAGTAATGACCACACACACAACAGAACATTTGCCTACGGATATGGTGTAACATCTATTTCTATATGTATCTTCTGAGAGACAATTTTATTAGACTAGGAAATATTTATTATATGATAGTATTAACTTTCCTGACATAAATTATTTTTACATCTTAGGACCATATTTTAATTAAAAACGACTTTTTCTATCTCTAATTTTTTTTCAACTTATTTTCATGGGTTCAAGATTGGTCTTGAGAGAAAGAATAAATAAATTCCTGAAAATATCTCAAAATTTATATATAGTTTCTATATAAAAATAGACAAATAATTTTATTAAAAGTGATATATTAAACTAACAATATACTTTTAATATATTAGTTTTTTTTTTCAGTTATTCCTATACAAAATTCTATCATTTAATTTTCATCTTTAAACAAATACACATAAATATTCATGTATGAAATAGGTATGACACGCACAAGTTGGGATAGATGTTTTGCTTTGAGGGTGTGAAATTTTAACTTGAAAGGGTGTTTATTTATTTGCAAATAATTTCATTTATACTTTACTATATATTTGTAAATTCACAATAAATTTGTCACTTTTTTACAGTTTTAATTCATTTATATGTTATTCAAATTTAAATTAATATTTGTAATTTCATTTTTTTATATTTTGATTCCTTGATGAAAATGTTTTAACTCTATCATTACTTATTATCATTGACAACTATCATTTACTTACATACATTTTTTTTCTTAATTAGTATGCTAAATTTTAATTTATTTTCTTTATAATTTAAGTTTTTATTTGTATTTCTTATCTTGTTAAAATATATAAACACTTTAAATATTTTATCATTGATAATATTGATATGTCAATGAAAAAAAACCATTCAATATGGATTTATAAATGAAAGACACTAATAAAAATTATTAACCAACATAGTGATATTTTATTTTATAAAAAAACATAAAATAAAATAAAAAGTTCAACCTCTTCATAAAAGTATAAAAGAATAATATATAATTATACGTTATATAAATTTAAATTTAAATTGAAGCATGCTTGACTAACAAGTTGAAGGTTCATGTTCATATTGACATAGAAGGTAAACGAGATCAAGATGCTAAATGTGAAGTGCTAAACATTAACACAAAATCCAAGTTCTACCCACAATGCTGTTAACAAGGTATGCTTATAGTGTTGAAATGTGGGAGAAATAAGAGATAATATACAGCAAAGGGACTGATATCATATTTGAAGAAAAAGGGGGGAAACAAAAGAGTAAAAAAAAGTATTGAATTTATGCACAATGAAGAGGTAGACATCCAATGGAGGAAACAAACTAGAATACAAGATGCTTATTTAACTAGTGAAAACTATGCCCAGATGAATTGACTCTTTTTTTTTTTTCCTTGACTTTTGGGGACAATAGAGACATTAATGGAACAAACTAGGACCTCGAGCATGAATGTCCCTAACATCAGCTAAGTAATTCAAGTCAGTGCTGGTGGACATTTCTTAAAAGGCTGCATATCCTGATTAGGGTCTGAGCCTTGCTTTGCAAGCCAATGTGCAGAGAAATTTCCCTTTCAGTAGACATGTTGGAAAGAAAGATCCCAAAACGCACCATATAAGTGACTAGAGGCATCATTCGTCGAAATGTGATCAATGACCATTTGCATTTAGTGGGTCAAGAAAAGCACTTACATATAGATTTCTTTTAGCAAAATTATTTATCTCTTTTTTCTCTTCATCAAGTCAGCCATCTTCATCTAAAAAATAAGTTTTATGTCAGCGCTTGGAATTATTATTTGAGTTTTCTTGCTAGCATCTATAGTGATTTACAACAATTTCGTCATGTTGGATGGAAAGCAAACGTAAACATGTTTCGTGTGCACTCGAAAATTAGGATTGCGATCTCTGGGCTAAGAACAATATCACATAGCTTATTAAAAAGACCATGCTTAACTAGACTTTCAATTCATTCTACCATCAGTTTTGTTTGAGACAGACCTTTGGATTCTCCAATTCGTAGATTTGATTCACAAAATTGTATTATATCAAAATGGAAAGGACCTAAAAATAAAGCCACCCAATCTGTGAGATTTAACAGAGAAAAAAAGCCACCAGTTGCAAATAATTTACAGGCAAAAGCTCAATTCAAGCTGCATTTGATTTAACACAGAAAAAACCCCTTCACCTCCGACCTACTGAAGGATCATATGGACTTGACCAAAGACCACCACTAACACCAGAACTATTGACAGCTGCTACTCCATTGCTATCAGCAACTGGTACCATACCCTCTGCTCCTTGGCCAGAAGCCATCTGACCATGAGCTCTCCCGTAAGCATCAACAAAAGGACCACTGCTTTGTCCAGGGGTGGAAGCCCTAAACAGATCAGGTGCTGTTTACACAGTAAGAATGCATCAGAAACATGTATGTATAAAATATCACATAAACAGACTACAACTCAGTGAAGCAAGTTACCATTCACTCTTTTCTCGGCATTCAAAATCTCAGCTCGTAACATTTCTACTTCTCTTGCCCTCGCTATTAGATTCTTCTCTTTTGCTTTCATGTAATCCACTAGCTCTATGTTTTTCTTCTTTTCATATTCAAAGGTGCCACTGTCACCCAACCAGATAGAGGAATTAATACATAAGTTACCAGATAAAAGAAACAATCCGCAGAAAAGAAAATATGCAGCAAGACGTGCAGGAATACTAAATGTTTATGAATTTAGTGGTACCCATAAATAGCAAATCCTGACTTAAAGTGTGATTTGATAAATGTTGAATACACTTCAGTAAATACTCACTATTAGGGAATCCATCTTACAATTTTTGAACTAATTTTCATTCCGTTGAATGACAGTCTCACCTTAAATATAACAATACAATAGGAGACTCCCCTATAATGTCACTCGCGATACCCGCTTCAAAGAACATCTCATATCTTGAAAGCATCAGATACTACGAAGTTTATGCCTTGCTTGAGAGGAGAAACATTCTATATTTTCATTTCTTGTAATCATAAGTATTTACAAATGTCATCCTATTTTCTAATATTTGCACGAGAACAGTGATAACAAGAAACAAAATGTAAAAAAAGTGCCATTTTTGTAATTATATTGTAGAAACAAATAAATAAAAAAACAGAAGATATTTTCTCAAACTAAACAGACTTTACACAGTGAAATGAAAGGAATAATTCCTGTCAGCAGCATTTGGGTACTTGCTGGAGCAAAAACCAAGATAAATAAACTTCTATGATTTTTCTTCCTTTTTTCATGTCTTATTTTAATAGTAGCTAAATCCTAAACTTATAATACGTCAGCCTCATTCTTAATGTTATATCAACACCAGTAAAAACCTTGCGAATGGAGAAGGATTGGTTACAAAGATCAAGGTTATCAATGGTAATGGAGGAAGGCCAAATATGACTCTGCCATAGCGGCCCTCCCTTCTCAAATTACCTAAGGCAAAGGGGCTGAAAAATGCCACTTCGCTGCGTTTTGCCAAGGCAATAATGGTTATTTAACAACTTTGGCTCAGATAAAAATATTAGTTTCCAGAAAGGAATTTAGTCCCTTCTATAACAATTAACTAAATACCCTGAAGAATTCAGTATCAGTTTTGATTTATATGAAGGTAGAAATAGCCACACAGTGGAATTCAATACTTACCGTAACCTCTGATGCTCATGCACTAATCCATCCAATTCAGCCTGCAAACCTGGAATACTCTTAACATCACTGTTAACCTTCTTCAGTTCCTGACTTGCTCGTTGAATTTGGGCACTCAATTCCTGCCTGGAAGCTGCCAAACTCTGTGCCTCAATGTAGGCCTCTTGTAGATCCTTCTTCACGCAATCACCGGCTCTAATATCGACCTCCCCTTTCGCAATCTTATCAACTAGAATTCTGATCTGAATGTCACTTTCCGTCTGAATGCTTCTAATGTGTGACTTTAACTTTTGCACATCCTGCCCACCTGCGACAAGAGCCTCTCTTAAGGCCACATGTCCACTTGACAGACTATGGTTATCCCGTAGAAGCTGCTCTATTTCTGCTTCCTGAACAGCAATTTTATTCTCCAACAGCTGAGGATGAGGCAGGGACTCCAGAGAACGATGAGAAGCAGCAGAACCTAAACCAGAAAGTTGACCACGTCGTATCATCCCAGGTACTTGCACAGAGCGCCCCTCAAATTTTGGTGGAGCCTTACCCCTAGCAGCCATTCATCAGATTATGAACTTAAAATATCCTATGCAAATTAATACCCAACTCTCCCAAGGTACCTGCAATGTAATTACGCACCTCACCAATTAAGATAGACACTAAAAGAATATCTACGTTAATGAACAAAATTTCAAACCTAAAAAATGACTCCCTACAACTCTCCATATATGGTTTCACTAGTATATGGTCTTAAGGTCAGAGCAAGCATTGCAAAATATGAGATCCTTCTTTCCTTTGAAGCCACTAATTTTATAGCATCCTTCTAGGTTTTCAAATGTTATGCGTCATATAACAAACCTTAATTGGGACTAGGATGACCTTCATTGAAAGAAATATTTCAGAACTCACTAGTGGACTGCTCAATTTTACATAAATAAAAAATACCAATCAAGATGCCAAGCGAATACAAAAATCGTATCGATAAGTGTCAAGCAACCAAGAAACTAAGAATTTATTGCAAAGCCGAAACGGAATGAAAAAGTCACCACCAAAGTTAATGATGAAAATGGAAAACTCCATAATATTTAATTTAAAAGGTAAAATAAAGGGGCGAAGGATGAAAGAAATAGAAGAAGATCGAAGTGAGTTCTGAAATTTGCAGAAGATACCAAACCTGTTGCATGATAAGTCAAATTCAAAACCAAAAAGTATACAGTACAGCAGAAAGCCAGAGGGCGATTTTGTATCAGGACTCTAGTTTTAAGCAATGAAATAAATGTGCCTGAAATATATTACCCATACCCACCCTCCTCAACTCATGAATGAAGAATGACTGATATGAATGTCAACAGAAAACACATCTTCGTTAAGAATCTTAAGTAAATTGAATTATAGAGGGTCCAATACCGCCATTACAGTGAAACCAAATTTAGACAGCTAAAAATGCCACGATCAGAATCTAAAAAAAAAATGCAGTTGAATCGCTGCATGGCCTTTGGATGTGATAACAAAGATATGGACAAAACGAAATCATAAGTAACAAATCAGCACTAGATAGCAAACATTTCTTCCTGGAATCAAATTAAAAAAAGGGAAGCATACACCTACCACTATCAACAAGTATGCTTATCTATAAGAAGCACCCAAACTAATAAAAATATGGCTCAATTGATCTGTAAATCCTTAAACATTTTGGGATGCCCAAATAGGTGTTTCGATCGTAACTGGTTCCTTAGAGTTTCGGGATTTTCTAGTTGAGTCCCACAGTTTTAAGAATGTATAACTGGATTCCAACTCCAGCCATTAGAAGTTGGCTTCATGAATTCTTTTTGTTTTATCTGAAAACAATAGATTTCAAATTACGCAACTGCATCCTACGGTTTTAACTGCCAGTAAATAACTATATCAGTGTTGTAGCAATAGGACCTAGTCCAACAAAACATTTCAAAACTATACAAAACTTGGAATCAAATTGCAAACATTTAAAGATGTAATAAACACGAAAAAATATGCAATACCAATACATATATATAGTTTAACCTAAAACTATCTATGAAAAAGCCACCCCCGACAGTTAATTTTTTTTTTTTTTCTACAATCTTAATCCCGATATGGATATTAAATAGCTAGCACCCGAATCTATAAAATCCGAAATGTATGACTTTCGAATAGAGGAGAAAAGAAGCAATTCACTAATTTAATTGTCGTATGGAGAAATAAGCAGCGGTAAAATTATTCGATAGATTGGAATAGCAGATTACACCCAAGAAGATTACAACAAATTGGAATCTTTAATGGTGAAAATGAGAAAACAAAATGAAATGGAAATGGAAAATAACTGAAAATGGTTGAGTCTGTTGTTCAGATATGAGAATCAGAGTCAGAGAAAATGGTTAGAGACTAACCTCCGCCATGAGTCAGACTCCCTAGATAGATAAATTAAAGGAAAGAGAAGCGAAACTAAACAAATAAATAAATAGTAACGAGAGGATCACACGGACCTCAAAATTAGGCCCAATTAGACATTTTGATAAAGCTTTTGCTTCCTGAATCTCCATAGTTACTAACTGCGCCCCCATACTAAGTCAAAAATACTAAAATACGTTCCCTCGTTGTACCACGCCACTGCTGTGTCGCTTCCACTGCCTTTGCACCTCCAACTACACTTTCATTCTCCATCGTCGCTGCACTATTTGAAAAGAAAAAGATAAAGTTGTTCTGGAAAATATTATATATATTCTTGAAAACTTGTTCTGAAAATTTTGTTTCAAAATACGTTTTATATATTCTAAAAAACTCGTTTAGAAAAACATCTCATATATTCTAAAACGTTTATTATAAGCCAAATGCATTTCATATATTTCGAAAATATTGTTTCAATAATTTCATTTGAAAAATCCTATTTTGAAATTTTAAAAAACTTTATTCTTAAACTATAATTAATAATTAAAAATTCATTTACAAATGTCAATATTTTTTTATATAATATTATTGTATATTTACTTTTTTTAAATAATATAAATCTTTTAAATTATTATTTTTTATCTTAATTTTAATTTTTTTAAAAAAGTAGGTTAGTCGATGAGCTCATCTCGCTCCACTTTTGACCTACCTTATGATAAGACAAATAAAAAAAATTTGACAAGTTAAAATCGATAAAATTTGTTTTTTTATATCAGGTTAAGTAACTAAAAAGTATTTTTTATGTTATTTCTCATAATTATCGTAAAAAATTTGTCCAAATATACAAATTTGTTATCATATTTTTTTAATTGTTTTTATGAATTGACTTAAGAACTTGATGTAATTAGTTAGCTACTTATCTTCCTAAAACATTTATATTTGTTGTTGGGCGCTTACGTGTTTTTATATATTTTCAAATTTATCAGAAAATATCTATTTTCTTTTGTAATTAAAATTAATGTATAAATAGTTTTTTTATAGTGTTGGTTCAAATTTAAACTCAATCAAATTTTTTTTTCATATGTTCGGTTTTACTTGGATCAAACTTAATTTTAACTTAAATTAAGCTTAACTAATACTCTAAATCTAACCTGACCAACTTAACATAATTTTATTTCAATTTAATTTAACAGGGATCCGACTAAATTCGAATTAACTGATCCAAATTTAACCTAGTTAAATTTGATTTAAGTTTGACACAACTTGACTTGTTTTGACCCAAATTTAAAGTATGGTTATATATAAATTTGACCTATCCAACTTAATTTAGATATAATCTAACTAAACTTGACATGACTTAAACTAGTTATATCTTACCTCAATTTGGCTTTCACCTAATCCTACCTAATATTTTATAACTTGAATTAGCCGAATTTGAGTCTTCGTAACTTGAATTAGCCGACTCTTTTAAAACATATTTAAAATAATATAATTTTAGATAATAATTAACTGATTTAGAATATCTCTCTTTCTTTAAATATATAACCATATGTTCTTATTAATTGTTAATTTAATTAAATATCTTAATTTAATATATTATCAACTTGTGTAAGAAAAAAAAATGGATGGCTAACTATCTTTTTTTGAATTATTGCCGATAACTATTTATGTGTGTATCACATGGCCAAATAATGAATCCGATTAATAGACGAATAGTACTCTCCAACAAAAATAAAAGTTAACAGTGTAGTCGTCTTTGACTCAAGCAAGCAATTATTTAGATATTGTAACAAATTACAAATAGAAATGGAAGTGATAAACAGAGTTGGAGTCATGAAACAAATACAGTGGTTCAAACTAAAATTAATACTTTCAATAAAAACACACTGGAGGACCGTGTCCGTGTCCACCACCTTCGGTTTACATGCATGCTTACGATATTGGTATAAAGTACGTAGAGACCACACACTACTTATTTATCACACAAACTAAAAACACTTAAGACATCTTCTTTCATTTCACTAAACCACTAATTCCTTAATCACCACCGCCTTGCCCGTAACCCTCACCATGACCATAGCCCTCACCATGGCCATAGCCTGAGCCTCCGCCGCCGCCTCCGCCTCCACCACCTCCCCTTCTACCAGCTCCTGATCCAGCCCTAGAGCCTGCATAGGAACCAGCTTCGGAGCCAGCTCCAGAGCCACCAGAGCCAGAACTGGAAGATGAAGATGCTGAACTTGAGGCAGAGCTAGAGCTGGAACCAGAGCCAGAACCGGACCCTGCTCCAGCTCCAGCTCCAGAGCCACTACCACCTCCTATTCCCAGGCCCAACCCTACTCCAAGTCCAACCCCCACCCCACCGAGGTCCAGGCCCAAGTCCTTCCTCGCCACTCTACTTTCTGATGCAATAGCTGACACAAAAAGTAGTAGTGCAAGCAGACAACATGACCAGGAGGCCGCCATTTGTGTGTAATGTAGTTTGCAAAGTAACAACGAAGAAAGTAGGTAAAGAAACTTATAGCAAACACAGACTTTGAAGATAGTTGCAGTGATGTCTCTTGCTGTATTCTACAGCACCATGGCTAACTCTGAAGAGGCCTTGAAGGATTATGGAGTATTTATAATTGCTGAACGAGTTGATGTTGATGCATCGGTTAGTACTTAGTAGTGGCAAGAGGTGCAACTTTGTAGAGTGGCGATCATGGTGTGAACAAGTGAGTAGATTAATTTATCTTGGAGGCTAGAAGTGGGAATGATGGCGTGGCATTCTTGATTTTGATGAAGAAAAGGTTGTGGTTGACATAGCTTCTGCGTGTTGCACCATCACATGAATGAGGACAAGTGCCAATGCAATAGCTACCCATTATGGCCACTCTCATAGTGGAGGATGAAAGGCTGTTTTGTTGTTGACTACCGTGTTTTTGTCCATTAAAGTAATTGCATTTTATATTAACCATTTTTTTGTGTGTGTGGCCAGCTCATGGTCGGCTATGGGTTTGTTTGCTTGAGGTGCCACTCTAATAATTTTCTTACATGGTATCCAATTTGCATAAGGATTTGTTACTGTCTCTCGTAAGCTTATTCTTAGGAGAGAGTTTAAGAATAGTTTTCTAACGAATTAACAGGCACAAATCAATGTCCAAATTGGATTCTTTAATTAGTTATCGGTCATATGCTGTTTGTTCTTTTAGAGTGCATCCATACGCGGATCCATTGATTATATTATGAGTTTTGATTCTTCCTATCTATATTTCTTTGAACCATTGGTAGAAATCTTTATATATATATTGTCAATAAGAAAATCATATTCTTATCTTTCCTATCCAAGTTTGGACACTCCAATATAACACAACCTGTCATCACTCTTTTCTCTCTTCTTGTCAACTCTATCTCTTATGATAAGTATTTATTATCTCTCCCTCTCTCTCTCTCTCTTTTCATGACTAAAGTTAACTGTGGGGTGCATAGAACAATTTTTTTTTTTTTTATCAGCACAACATTTTCCTTTTACATAAATGGTTAATTCGATGCTTCATGTTTCGATTGGCTTATTTGGAATATCTCATGTCTTTCCTTGATGAACAATCCTAGTAAAAAAAATTACCATTTATCATATACAACAAATTTAAATTTTAAATAATTTTTATTGGACTATTTGTGGACTCACTTAAGTATAATATTTTATTAAAATAAAGTTTTCATATAGTTATATATAACAACTTAGTTGTAAAAATAATTTTCCAAAATAGAAAAATATTGCACGCAACCTTGTGCTAGTAAATATGTAGAAAGAAAAAGGGAAATTAATGTGATTAGTAATAAGAGGACAAAACAGATCAAGAAAAATAATGGATGTGAATGAGATGTTTGTATTCTTAAAGTGTAATTCAATACATTTTTGTACTAAAAAAATAAATAAAAAATGTATTGCGCATATGTCTAATTATCTTCTATAATAAGATAATATGCTTGTTTATTTTTAAATAAATGTTAGTACTGATTTTAACAACACTAATTGTAATGACAATTCTTACAATACCCAAGTGGCATATTAATATATAGCTATTATTGACTTTATAATATTAAAATTTCAAAGGAAGAATTGGAGAAGGTTTAGGATACATTTTTATTAAGCTTTAAAGTAATTAACTGTTTACAATCAAAAGAAAATAAAAATTTAAATTGATGTAATCACGCAGTCCATAATTTTGATGTTAATGATAATAGCTATTCGTTAAGGATGATTAATGACAATCAGTGAGAATAAAAATGTGTTCATTTATTAAATAATTAACAAAAGATAAACGATAAAACAAAACAATGATATGAAATAGTTTTTTTATGAAATAATAAATAAATAATGAAATAAATTTTCAGTAAAGTATACATTAACCTTAAAAAAACTTAAACCTTAAATAAGATTACACATGTTAAATAATCTCTGATTATATAAATAAAAAATTATTTTATAAATATTATTCTATTCAAGTATATAAATACGATATTATACAAATATATTTAAATCTCACAAATAATGTGACATAATAAAACTAATATAAACTAAAATAAATCTTAATAATATAACTTACATTAAATATGACTTAAAAAAATAAGAAAGATATTAAAAACTTACAACTCTTAATAAAAAAATTACTAAAATGATATAAAGTGACTATAAGAGGCATAATGTGATAACTTCGTCACATGCTTCAATTTAATTAGTAGATTATGACTAGATTGGCAAGATAAATACTTCACCAGAATCAGTATTAAAATATAATGGAACGCATAGGTGACCCATTGCTATCTTATTCTAAAAACAACTAACAGTATAGTCTGATTCGTCAATAAATTTTTTTTGCCATAACAAAGATACTATTGCACCAAACACTTGCTTCTTTGATTCCTCTTGTCCTTGTCTCTGATATGGGAATGAAAGATTTCTAGGTGACTAGAAAGAGCATCTATCCTTTCTACTTTCTTGCATGAACAAGAAAAAACAGAGAATACGCTTAGTGTATAAACTCGTCATACTCATCAGACAGTGAAAGATGAGAAAAACTTTAATCATTTAATCTACTGGTATATTAAAAATTACTACTGCTATTTGGTATGAGTATATACAGATGAAAAACAAGTACAAAATATCACAACCAATCGCAGTTTTTTGTAATAATGCAAGAATTCTCTAACAACAATTTTCATTATAAATTAGAACATGAATTGAGTAAAATTTTCACTTTCTCTCAGTTAGTCATTTACAATATTTTGTCATGCAATGCAAATGTCTTAATTCATATTATACCTGTAATTATAGTGAACAATTTATGCATCCAATAATCTTAGATGATATTCTGACTTTATTTTTACACTTTATCTTTTTTAAAATATACTTTCTTTTATCTCCATCTTTTTTTAATTTTAATATTTTAAAAAATATATCTATAATTAAAACAAATTTTTATCACAATTTCGTTTATAAATTCAAAAAAAATATAGGTTATATATTATATATTTATATGAACTTTTTAATTACAAAATTACATGTGCAAGTACTTACCCAAATATTACACTTATTATTTATTTATTTCTTTGTTTGCTTGTTGATTATATACTCGTTTGGATTTATCCAGAGGTGATCTATAATCTAACCTATCAACCTCGTTTCAAATTGTCAAGGGATTTAAATTAATTTTACAAAAACTATTTAAGAGCATTTCCTTAAATATATTTTATTGGGTTTTTAATGTATTCTTATTTAAGTTCATGGTTGGAGGAGACTATCATTGTGTGGGAACAGTTTTTTTTTTATTAAAAACAGTTTTTGATATTAAATTATTATTTTTATTAGTTAGGTAATACATAAGTGACTATTTTGAGTTCTTAAGTAGTTTTTAATTAGTGTGAATGTTCAAGTTTTAAACTGATATCAACCGAAAATGAGTAAGAAACCAAAGAAATAGTGTTGATGTTCTCGGGTATTAGGATCTTTCACGTCAAACATGATAAATCTAATTCGAGCACTTCAATGACTTTTTCTATTTTTTATTACATTTTTAATTAAAGACTTATGGTATTTAATATTTACATTTCAGAAATTTTTTTGAAAAAACAATGAATATATGTACAAATTCAAAATTGTGTCAGATAATTGAATTCTAATTAAATGATTTGAGTTCTATTAAAACTGTTGAAGATTATTTTACTAAAATATTTAGAAAAGTTAAAATATTTGAAAAACCAACTTGAGTAAATACTAATATATATTATTATTATTATTATTAACTATCACATGGATTTGAGACAAATGAAAAACTTTAGTCAAGCTCCTAACTTCAATAAAAGGATTTTGAACCACGATAGAATTTTTTAGTAGCAATGATAAAGCTTATTGGTTGCTTTTCTAGATTGTTCTCCTAGTATCTTTTATATCTCCAACATGTTTTAGTGGTTTTACCATTAGGAAAACATATCCTTAATAGTGTTTCCTCTAGAATTTCAATTACGTACCAATCATATATCCAGCGAATCATTGTGCTTAAGTGAGTGGGATATGCTGTTAATGGCCTCATATCAATGATAAAAAAGATAGTGTATAATTAAACTGCATATGTCTTTCTGCTATAACTTTGCACTTCTAAAATTAGGATACATAATATACTTATTTAATAAGGTTTCCCTTGTGAAGAGAGTTGGTTCAAGTGCATAACATCCTCAAGGATTTTTACTAACAATTTTCTTATTGATAAGTTATACCTTACTTAAGATGAAATATATGGTGAAATGAAAAATCGTTTCGGCTTAACGATAAACTCATATGGAAGTCTTGAATGTATAATTACGTTTAAAAAATATAGAAAAAAATATTTATAATGATTTTATTCAATTGAAAAATATGTGAAAGATAGATGTCCACTTGTACCAAATACATAATGAAAAATGGAGCAAATATTCCCTGGGACAAAGGCTGCAAGTGACACCCCCACTTCAGAAAGTCCTACTATGCACGCATCATGCTTTTACACATGCTTCCCAACCTTCCTAGGTAAAACTATCAATTCTCAACTATAAATAGCATACATCTCATCGCCTTTTTACAGAAAATTTCTCAACCACTCATCAACTCGTATTAGCTATAGCTAACTCTCACTGCACAACCTTAAGACCCTAGTGTTTCATTAAAAGTGACCTTTAACAATGGCCTCTTCTATGACTATGAGGGCTTTGACTCTTGTTGCTTTGCTTGTTGCAATTAATGCCATAGTGTGTGAAAGTAGAGTGGCAAGAAAGGACCTGGGGTTGGACCTTGGTGGGGTGGGAATTGGGGTGGGTGCTGGGGTTGGAATTGGCCTTGGTGGTGGAGGCTCTGGTGCAGGTGCAGGCTCGGGCTCAGGCTCGGGCTCTGGCTCTGGCTCTTCATCTTATTCAAGTTCTGGTTCTTCCTCTTCATCAGGGTCAGGCTCTGGAGCAGGTTCTGAAGCTGGTTCCTATGCAGGGTCCCATGCTGGATCTCAGGCTGGCTCGGGCTCCTCCAGAGAGGGGTCTGAAGCAGGTTCGTACGCAGGATCTCATGCAGGGTCAGGATCATACGGTGGTAATGGAAAGTAAAGTGATGCATGTTTGTTAACTATATAAGATGGTGAAAAGAACATGTCAGTGTCATTGTGAGTTCACAGTGTAAGTCAAAAAATAAGCTCATGTCTCCTTTGCATGTGTCCGTCTTTTCTTTTCTTTTGTATACGTAGGACTCATGTTTGTCTGTTGTCACTGCTATGTCCAATATCATGTGTTGAGGGTTAAGTAACAGACTTGTTACTTATTACTAGTTTATGAAGGGCAAACAACAATGGCTTCTAATTTGTTATATTTAAATAAATACTTAATTCAGTATAATAAATATTAACATATTTTAATTTTAATATAAATAAAAATTTTAATTTTAATTTTAATATAAATAAAAATAAAAATTTTAATATTTTTTTATTGTATTAAACCAAATATTTACCCTTTATATTTTTGTATGCATCCAGAGTGCCCCAATTTCTCCATCCATCAAACATAAAAGTTCTAAAATGGATACACTCATTCCAGTATTACACATCTTCAAAGGTTATAACATAGAAGTTAGAATTCAGATAAGAACAATGTTGAGTACTTCACCTCCGCAACTTTTGTTATCTAGTGAGACTTACACGTTAAAACATAATTTAATTTCCCAATAATCAACTGATATGAGATATAGACCCAAACATTCTCAAAATCTAGATATGAGATATAGACCCAAACATTCTCAAAATCTAGAGTAGTTGTGTCAATATGGTCCAGCATGTCTTATCCAAACATTTGACACTAATCTTGAATTTTAAGTTTCAAACCGGTTAATATAAGTGTCTGTCTATATATATATAATCTTAGTCATTCATTTTATTATAAATTAATTGTTGAGGACATCAATAAATATACTTAATTTTCTTTTAGAACATCAATAGAATGTCTACCTGCATTACAATCCTCTTTCCTCTTTATTAATATATATATATATATATATATATATATATATATATATATATAT
>Ga0209700_107552_pt1 | contig 15158 bp, 12 predicted proteins | sample SiratroredBW_FD_187528 | JGI IMG/M metagenome (GOLD analysis project Ga0209700, IMG submission 187528) | Root nodule microbial communities of legume samples collected from California, USA - Siratro red BW (SPAdes) (version 2) | ecosystem: Host-associated > Plants > Roots > Nodule | place: USA...
ATTTTTTTTTTTTTTTTCTCAAAGGGTTTCTCACTGGTTTCCCTCTATTATTTTTTTTTTCTCCTCGTGGTCTCCATAGGCCCTAAGAACTAAGAGCTCAGATACCAATTGTTGTGTTTTTAAGAATATGAGGAGATATGTATGAAGAGAAAATATTGTTATTGTTTTTTTTTGAGCCATCAATAGCTTACATTTATAATGCTTGCAGAAAAGGAAAATATCTGACTGAAATAACTCCTACAAATTAAAATCTTAACGTCTATGAAATAATTAAGAGTGAATATTCTAACAATTAAGAGCAAATATTCTAATTAAAGACATATTCAGGAACAGAAACAAATCAATGTGCAGTTTTCAAAAGCAAATTCCTAACAATATATATATATATATATATATATATATATATATATATATATATATATATATATATTAATTTAAAAATGAGACTTGTAGTCAACAATTGTTAGGTTTTTTAGTTTTTGTGGATTTTTCTTTCAATGGTTAATTGCATCAGGTTTAAATTTCCAAATTTTAGTTACAGTAGTATCTTGCTATTCTTTGTACATGTGTATGTTGGTATTATTTTGTACATGGTGTATATCAAGTTCTTCTTCATCATAGGATTTTCGTCAAAAATATGCAATTGGCATAATTATAGAGTAGTGAACCTTTTGTCAAGTGTATCCCCTCTCTCCTAGGTTAAAATGCCTAAATAGGTTGTTAGGTATGATTGAGCACAATTGTTACCCAAATTGAAGGATAAACATTGTCGAAATTCTCTATGTAAAACTACTGACAAACATTGTGTTATTTGTGAAAAAGTAAAAAGAAAATTAGACGGATAAATTAAGAACTAATAGGATAGTAGATAATAATATTTATTGCTTGTGTGGTTGAACATTGTCTATTGGTTTTAAGATTATTCAATTTAACTAATTTCATTCATTTTGTGTTCTAAAGTTAGGTTTATACATCACATCACAAGTCAATGAAAGAAAGACGATGACTTTTTTTTTAGAATTGTCTCTTGACTTTATTATGTTTCATGGATCATCAAGAATATTTAAATTTTGATTAAATTAATAAATATTTTATATTATAATTTGAATGCTACTATATTAACTTTTTATATATTAGGCATATGATCAATGAAGTGTTCCTAACAAGAAACAACAAATGATTAGCATTAAGAATCATAATTGAAGAATGTTATTTAACTTCTCATTTTATCTAATTTTATGACTGAGAATGAGAATAAATGATATTGAAATATTTCATTAGTTTTAACTTTGAACTTTGTTATTTATGTTATTTTACCTTAAAAGTTGTAAATTTTTTTTTTCTTTTATGAACATTCAATTATAAATAACAAAATTTTTAAAATCTTTGCTTTTTATCATTTTTCATTGATTTAGGATTTATATATGCATTAAAAAAAACACAACACATTAAAAAAAACACAATCACTAGTAGTAACAAGGGTTTGGCAATAGTTGTAACTAAAATAGGTTTTGTTGAATATTAGACGGTCCAAAGTCCCTTTAGATTATCTAATCATCTAGTAAAGTAGTATCGATGATATCAAAACTCAAATATACATCTATATTTGATGATTTATATAGATTGTGCAGTTAACATTATTGTTAAAGCAGTAAACACATGGTCCATAAAGAGATAAGATTTCTTACTTTTTGTTTCTATGTTATTGATGTGATTAATTGATTTTATATCATATTATGCTTTAACATTCAAATTTGTTCATAATGAAAAATATTCAAATTTTTGATGTGTTTTAACGTTCAAATTTGTTTATATGGAATATTTAAATGTGATTAATTGATTTTATAGCATGATGTGCTTTAATGTTTAAGTTTGTTCATAATAAAAATTATTCAAATTATTGATAGGTATCTCAAATATAATTTCTCTATGTTATTTTAATTTATTTTTGATATAGAATTAATCAAGTTTATTGCAGTAATGCAGTATAAAAATTAGAGAAATATATCCAGTTTGAGCTCCATAGATCAGAAAGTAAAGATTGCTCTGCTGAAGCATCCCAACGGCTAGTTTCTAAAAAGTTACTTATGGAGAAGCAATTTCAAGTTGAAGAACAAGAAGAAAAAGAAAAGTACATCATACAATACATTGAAGAATTAAAATATCTACTACTGAGTGTCTATTGACAATCTACTATTAAGAGCATTTAGATTTTTGGGTTGTGCAAAACCATGATGTAATTCTTTACCATTATGAATAAAACCTTGTGAACTTTCATTGTTCTCTCTTTTGAGAGTGTTTCTTTCAATCTTGAGTGTTCTTGATCTCAAGGAGAGATTGAGTGTATAATCTGGGTAGGTTTGTGTACTCATTGTAACCTGGAGAGGTTTGTGTACCTGTTGTAACTGTTTTTTAAATAGTGAAACCTCTTGAATGGTTTGTTTAGGAGAGAACTGGACGTAGCCCAAGAAATTAGGATGAACCAATATAAATTTGTTTTGTGCTTATATATTCCTACCTTATACGAACTTGCTTAGTGGTTTTTATTTACAGTGATTTGAGTTTAGGCTCCATTCAATCTCTCTTTCTAGAGTCAGCTATTCTTACGGTTTGAAGAACCTCAAGAAAGTAAGTGTTCCAAGAGTTAGAAAAAATCACTTGGCACTAGGTATACCCAAAGAAAAACAAACCCCAGATAACCCACTTAGGGATGGTTAAAACTGTTAGAAATACTAAATATAACCCCAAAGTTAATTTTTATTGTAGTACATATCCCCATGTTTTCCATTTCATTTATTGTTTTAGTCAATTTTAATCTTGTTAAACTTCTATTAGTTGTCTCCCATCCCTTAATCTTCTTAGTCATTAACCCAAACACTAGGTCACACTGGTGTTTCTCCAAGAAAAGTAGAACATATTCACATCTAGCCTAACTACAACATTTGACCAAACCACCTTAGGTAACATAAATCTCATCCATAATTCACCAACCTAGGTCAATTTATTCCCTTAACTATACACAACCAAACCTCACCAAAAGTTTTTCAAAAAATCCCTAAATAGAACCTAAAATCACCACCTACCTCTCTAATAGCGTTTTAAAACTTTCAACTTTGTTTCTTTGAGTTTCATTTTAGAACCTAACCAAAACTCTCCTTCATCCATCTAAGAACCTTTATAAGTTAGCCTAGAACACTTCCACAACATATGTAAAGCTAGTTAATTTTGAAATAAAGAGATTGAGTTCAAGAAGGAGATAAGTTGAACATCTTGAAATTTTAAATTTTGGGGAAAGAAAAATTTATCCAATCATTGAATGGAGAATCAATAATCCAAATAATGTAGGGAAACACTTTAGTCTAGAAGAAATTTTAGAACAATTATTAATGAAAAATTTTTGAGAAAGAAAATGAAAGACCAACACAAGAAAATTATAGTGGTTCATTCTATAACTAATGCTACGCTTATATACCTTGCTACACCATTGTAACTTTCAAAGTTTACAATCACACAACAAAAAACAATGAAAGAAATATACACAAAGAACCAAAGTCTTCAATCTTACAAAACTTGATTCAACCTCTTTTAATACGTAGAAACTTTATCCAAGTCCATACATAGAAACACAAAAGTTACAAGTGGATTAAGTCATAATCATTAAATCATAGCATTTGGACTACTAAGTAAAAATATTTATTCCTTGACTATTTCTTTATGTTTTCTTAGAGTTAATATTATCAAGTTTTAACTCTCTCCATTTTAAGATTGATTCATTTTACGTTTGTTTGGTTTCTCATATAAATAATCAAGTAATTTTTATATACAACCTTTAATATGTGATAAAATATGTAAAATCTCATATTTTTCATATAATAATAATTATATCTCGCAAAAATTTAATAGTAGACATTTGTACCTATCTACAAAGAATTTTATAGAAATATATTTATATAATCAAAAAATAAAATAAAATAAAATATTTCTATTAGCTCATTAAGGAGTCACACCACTTGCCAAAATTTACAAAATTAAATTTCTATATAGCTAAACTACAACACATCAGACTTTCATAATTCATCTCAAACATCACATTATCATTAACTCATCACATTATTATTAGCACATCACATTCGTATGACAAGGTTAGTCCATCTGATATGGTCTAATGTGTTTTGTCTCACACTGTAGAGCAATCATATGAACTTGTTAATCCATATGTTGTAGTCCAATCAGTTCTTTTTCACATCGTAACACAATCATATAAACCTATTAATTCATATAATTTGGCCCAATCGGTTCTTTTTCACACCATAGCGCATTCATATGAACTTGTTAATCTATATGATCAGATCTAATACGTTCTTTTACACATTGGAGCATAGTCATATGAACATCCTTGGACTCTCAATGCTTGGATATCTTCATCTATATGATTCCAATATAGTAGAGTCAGAATGCCTCCTTATTGATAAAATCCACAAACAATGCACATCCTAAACAATCTCGACACGATTATCTCCTTTCTTGAAGATACTGTGTTATGTTCACACATCACATTAATCAATAATATTTTATACAATAATTACTTTCAAAATTAGTTTTCAATATATAACACTTCAAAATCATCAAACATATATATGAAATTACATAATGAATTCCTATATGAGGAACTTTGGAACTGATGACCACGTCACCCCCACATCCAAGTCTTCTATCATAGGGTTCTAATAAAAAATAAAACCGACTTCTCTTATCTAAATTCACAAAGAGCTCTAAAACCCTAGAGATCTTAAAGATAACCTAACCTGCACCATAGATTATCATAACACGTCAGTCAAATTCTGAATTAACAAAAAACTAATCCTGATCATAAAAACACTACATGCAACCACAATCTGAATTTAGATGACTAGAAAGGCTTGAGAACCTACTAAAAGGAAATAGGGATGGAAAATAAACTTACTCAAAGATTTGGATCGAGAACCTTATTCTAATCGCTGTCACGAATATGATGGAAGGTTCTGATCGTTAATCTAGTAATATATAAGATCAAAATCTAGAAAAAAGACAGAGAATATTGACAATAAATAATTATAATGAGATAGTGATTTTTATAAAAATAAAACTGAATAAAAAAGAAAATTTAAATATTTAAAGAAAGTTTATTAACTTACATCAATCAAAAAGTATAATTGAACAATTTCAATTGAAAAGATACTCCAACCGTATTAAAATAAATAATACAAATTTATATTACTCCTAGTGAAAGTGATTTGACAAGATATTTAATTAAGCCTTAACTAACTACATCTCTATCCGTGGAATCCAATAATTTCTCGACCACGATGAACTGATAAAACTCCATGTTTATAAAATATTTTACATTTTCTATAAAAAAATTACTTTCTAACAATTTGTCATTCAAGCACCTTATCATACTTTATGACTGAATTCAATTATATTAAGAGAAAAAAAAAAGGTATTAGTGCTTTTAGTTTTTTATCCTAAAATAAATTCGGCCAATATTGTAATATACTTTTAAGTATAGCAATAAGGAATTTTGATTTTAGTATCTAAGATATTTATTGATTTATTATTTTTATAATTTGCTTAACCTTTCTAAATAAATGATTTAAGACTGTCACTGTCAATAAAAGAAAACTTAAAAATCACTAGACAGGCAAACAAATTTAGGAAAACGAGTGAAGAAGAAATTGTAAACTGAGAAAACTAACAGTGTAAAATAGGGATTGAAACTTCGGATAGGAAGGAAAGAAAATGATTTGAGTTGGGTTGTTACTTTAGTAATGTTTTAGTTGTTTAAGTAGTTTGATAAGAGTTTAGTATGTTTTTGTTGAGTTGTCTAATTTAGTTTTGTGATAGGTAAGTTAGTTATGATATATTTAATATAACAAGTTCAGATATTTTCAGAACATTATCCAAAAATTTATGCACGTCATCGTATCTGTGTGGTCAGGAAGAGTCAAAAGCAAATCCATGGAGGAGATAAGAAGAGTTGCTTTTAGGAAAGAGAGACATTTGTTTTTCTAGAATTGAGTTCAACCATTGTTTAATAAAAGAGTTGGTGTTTGGTTTAGATGATTGAAGATAATCCACTGTTGCTAAGAGAAGTATCTTACTTTGTAATATGTGTTACATCATTTGCGTATATTTAGTTTTATAAACTTTAAAATAAATATGTATAGCCCTTCACTTTAGGGATTGTGTACAAAATTAATGTGAACAAATGATGTACACAATACATATATAAGAGATAATTTTTTTTTTTTTAATTTCGCGAACTAATTTTATAAAACTGAATTTCTTAAATCACAAATTCAAAAATTAGATATCTTGTTATGATGTTCTTGTGATGACAAGTCATCACAAAATTATTTACAGATGAATGGTAAAACAGAGATTATTCAATCCTAAGTAGGATATGTAAGTGGTTGACTTATTCAATTTTTTTTTTTTTTAAGTATTGAATCGGTCAGTGTCCTAGTTGCTTGGTTGTCTTAACTATGGCGAAAATGTCAAACTTTGTAATTGGTGATGTGAATTATTTTCTTCAAGAAATTTAATAGGCCATTAATATTGTGAAAGCACCATGGCACACCATGTCATATGATTGGTATTCATGAGTTTTATTACCATTTTATCAATACACTGGTTTGTTTTGTTAGTCTTAATTAAAGAATTTAACTAAGAAATTTAAGAAAATAATTGTCATCCTCAATTACCAATCTATAAGAAAATATTTGTATCCATATTTATGTTTGCTTCTTATATGCATATTTTATTATGTGGATTGGGTACAAGAAAAAAATGCAAAAAACACATTCTATGTAGATTTTACTACAAAATTTGGTTCACGGATAAATTTTACTACAAAAATCAGTACGGCTCACTGCTAACTCTGATCTTTCTAAAATAAAAATGTACAGAATAAAAAACTGGACCGATCACAATGATCTTCATATAGAAGAAGCCATAACACCAAATATTAATAAGGAGTGGGTGAGTACAGGAATGTCAAAAAGAAAATGTTACAAAAAATATAGCAATGTCAAAAAACCAAAAAGAATTACGAGTATGTGCTAGCAAGGTAAGCAGTTTTGAATCCAAGATGATAGAAGTCCTAGATGATCTAGAATCTCTCTTAAACCAAAAGGTTGTTCAAGATTTCAAACTTTCTAGTGGTGTAAGATCTGGGTTGGGTAATAAAGTGTCAGAGAAAAGAAATGAATCAACATCGTTGGTCGCTGAAGAGATTATTTATGGCAGAGATGAGGATAAAGAAAAGCTCCTTAATTGGCTGACATCTGACGATGAGAACGGTAGCCAACTGTCAATACTTTGTATTGTGGGTATGGGCGGGATGGGTAAGACCACACTTGCTCAACATGTATACAATGACCCAAAGATTAAGGAAGGTAGATTTGATGAAAAAGCTTGGGTTTGTATTTCTGATGAATTTGATGTTTTGAAAGTGTCAAAAGCAATTATTGGGGCTTTCACTAAATCAAAAGATGATAGTGAAGACCTAGAAATGGTTCATGGAAAATTGAAGGAAACATTGGCAGGAAGGAAGTTTCTCCTCGTTCTGGATGATGTCTGGAATGAAGACCGAAACCAATGGAAATCATTGCAAACTCCTCTTAAATATGGGGGTCAGGGAAGTAAAATTCTTATCACAACACGCAGTAACAAGGTTGCTTCTACCATGGAGTCAAACAATATTCACCAACTAAAGCAATTACAAAGATCGCAGCTGGCAAGTTTTTGCTAAATATGTATTCAAAGATGATAACTCTAAGTCGAATTCTGTGTTGGAGGAGATTGGCATGAAGATAGTTGAAAAGTGCCAAGGACTGCCTCTGGCCCTTGAAACAGTAGGAGGTCTTTTACAGTCAAAGTCATCGGCTTCAGAGTGGGAAGGTGTATTGAGAAGCAACATATGGGACTTATCGATAGAAGATAGTAAAATTATTCCCGCTTTGTTGTTGAGCTATTACCATCTTCCTTCTCATCTCAAGAGATGTTTCGCTTATTGTGCGTTATTTCCCAAAGACCACGAGTTTAAAAAGGAGATGTTAATTCTCATATGGATGGCTGAAAATTTTCTATAATGCTCTCAGCAGAGCAAGTCTCCAGAAGAAATAGGTGAACAGTATTTCAATGATCTACTATCAAGGTCATTCTTTCAGCAGTCAAATAGGTACGATAAAACACATTTTGTGATGCATGACCTTCTGAATGATTTAGCAAAATATGTTTGTGGTGAAATCTGCTACAGGTTGGGTGTTGATAGACCAGGAAGCGTACCAAAGAAAACCCGTCACTTTTCAATTGTAAAGTATGTGATGAATGTGATGAGTATAGGAGTTTATGTGATGCTAAAAGGCTACGGACATTTGTGCCCTTATATGGCTGTTGTGGGATGTCAATAGAAGAGTTGATCTCCAACTTTAAGTTCTTGAGGCTCTTGTCATTGCCTTGGTGTAACATAAAAGAGGTGCCTGACACAATAGCCGATCTTATACATCTGCGTTCATTAGACCTTTCAGGTACCCACATAGAGAGACTTCCCGACTCAATAGTATCACTCTGTAACTTGCAAGTGTTGAAGCTGAACCGTTTGGATTTGCGGGAGCTGCCCTCGACTTTGCATGAACTCTCGAATTTGCGCCGCCTTGAACTTCAGGGAACTCCTTTAAGAAATGCTCCAGTGCTTTTAGTAAAGTTGAAGAATCTTCAAGTATGGATGGGTGAGTTTGAGGTTGACCAAAGTAGTGAATTCAGTATTCAACGACTAGGACAACTTGATCTTCACGGAGAGCTGTCAATTAAAAATCTTGAAAATATCTTGTATCCCTGTGATGCATTGGCGGCGGATTTGAACAATAAAACACATCTTGTGAGTCTACATTTACAATGGGATTTGAGGCTGAACAATGAGGATTCAATAAATGAAAGAGAAGTACTTGAGAATCTGCAACCTTCCACACATTTGAAGCGGTTGTCAATCAATGGCTATAGTGGTACACAGTTTCCACGTTGGTTATCTGATAATGGTTTATGTAATGTAGTGTCCTTAACCTTGGAGCGCTGTAAAATGAAGCTCGGACACTCCATTTTTGGTGACGTATCCATGTCCGATACGTATCGGACACTGACACCCGTACAACACTCGTACGACACGTATTAGTGAAATGTCTAGTTCAAAAGACAATATTTTAAATATTTAACAATTTTAACATAGTTCTTACATAATTTTAAAAGAGAATAATACAATAATTCACTTATAAAAACTCGTTAACTTATTATAAAGATAAGATATAAATCTTATATATAATAAGAATATTTAGTTTATACATTTTTTTTTTGACTTTTTAGATTTTAGATAAAGAAATTATATCTATCTTTTTTTATATTTGACTAACTTTGTTCATAGATAGTTGTTTAATACATAAATCTTGATTGAAATTAATAGTGATGTAATATATAGATCCGTGTCCCCGTGTCCTATATTTTAGAGACTACACGTATCTACGTGTCCGTGTCCGTGTCGTATCTGTACCCGTGTCAGTATCCGGGTTTCATAGCTGTAAATATTGCCTATGGTTGCCTTCCCTTGGACTTTTGACATTTTTGAAGGAATTGAGAATTGAGGGCCTTGATGAGATAGTGAGGATAGATGCTGATTTTTACGGGAATAGCTCTTCTTCATTTCCATCCTTGGAAACGTTGAGCTTTAATGATATGAAGGAATGGGAAGAATGGGAATGCATGAGGGGTGCTTTTCCACGTCTTCAAAGTCTTTCTCTGATGCATTGTCCCAAACTGAAAGGGCACTTGCCAGAAAAACTTTCTCATTTAAAGAGGCTAATTATTGAGTATTGCGAACAACTTGTGGGTTGGATTCCCAGGGCAGTAGAAGTTGAAGGTGTGTCTAACTCTCCTCTTGAATACATGCGTATTGATTGTTGTCCAGGCATGAATATTCCCATAAACCATTGCTTCCATTTCCTTGAAGAATTTAGGATCGGAGATGGTTGTGACTCTCTGACAACCTTCCCTCTAGACTTGTTCCCAAAACTCTGCTACCTTGAATTAGAAGTCGTAGCCTACAGATGATATCACAGGGGCACCCTCATAGTCATTTGAAGTCTCTGGACATTGAAAAATGCTCTGAATTTGAATCATTTCCCAATGAAGGATTATTTGCACCGCAACTATACAGACTTTCTATTAAAGGAATGGAGAAATTGAAATCATTGCCTGAACGCATGCCTGCCCTCCTTCCATCTCTTAATAATCTGTCCATAGGCGGTTTTGCAGGAGTGGAATTCTCTGATGGATGTTTGCCACCAAATATAAAATTCATGAATCTCTTTAATTGCTCCAAACTTGCTGCCTCACTGAAAGGGGCTTTGGGAGCCAATTCCTCTTTACAAATCTTGAGTATTTCAGATGTGGATGTTGAGTCTTTTCCGGATGAAGGTTTGCTCCCACTCTCTCTTACTGAGCTAAGCATATATGATAGTCCAAATCTTATGAAACTGGACTACAGGGGTCATCTCTCACCTCTCCTCTCTTCAGAAATTGGTTCTGTGGGGTTGCCCCAACCTCCAATGCTTGCCAGAGGAGGGTCTGCCCGAATCCATTTCTGAACTCAGAATTGAAGGCTGTCCGTTGCTCAAACAGCGCTGCAAGAAAGAAGGTGAAGACTGGGAAAAGATTGCTCACATTGAAGATATATGCGTTGATCATGAGCAAGTAAACATAAAAAGAGGAAACAGAAGTTGGAAATTAGCAATGCACCAATTCTCATAAACCTACATTGTCCTCAGGTGCCAATTCTCCACACACCGTCTTCCAAATTTAGTGCAAATATTTTAATATTTAGTTTATCATTTTCATCACGCCTCAACCCATAGTCTTTCTAATGTTCTGTTCTGTTTTACGTGCAGCAACAATTTCTATTATGGATATTCAGTGTTGAAGTTGAGTAACTATTCTTATATTTAGGGAACATAGAAAATGGGGAAGGGTGGAAAAGTCTGAAAAGTGCTGGCGTCAATTCCACCACGGAGTGGTCATGGTTTCATCCATTCACTTGCTGGGTAAACTCTTTCATCACCGCTCTCTCTCTCTTCCTTCTCATTACTTCCTACTTACATTATATAAATTTTACATTATATCATCCATAATAGAAGATAGTAAAATCATCCCCGCTTTGTTGTTGAGCTATTACAATCTTCCTTCTCATCTCAAGAGATGTTTCGCTTACTGTGCATTATTCCCCAAAGACCATGAGTTTGACAAGGAGAGCTTAATTCTCTTATGGATGGCTCAAAATTTTGTACAATGCTCTCAGCAGGGTAAGTCTCCAGACGAAGTAGGTGAACAGTACTTCAATGATCTATTATCAAGGTCATTCTTTCAGCCGTCAATTTGGTATAAAAGACGTTTTGTGATGCACGACCTTCTGAATGATTTAGCAAAGTATGTTTTTGGAGAAATGTGTTTCAGGTTGGGAGTTGATAGAGCAGAAAGATTTCCAAAGACAATACGTCACTTTTCAACTTTAAAGAAGCCTGTTGAATGTCATGAGTATAGGAGTTTATGTGATGCTAAAAGATTAAGGACATTTCTGTCCATATCTACGGAATATGGGGACTATGGAATGTCAATAGAAGAGTTGATCTCCAACTTTAAGTTCTTACGGCTCTTATCTTTGTCTTACTGTCATAATATAAAAGAGGTGCCTGACACAATAGCCGATCTTATACATCTCCGTTCATTAGACCTTTCAGGTACTCTCATAGAGAGACTTCCCAACTCAATAGGTTCACTCTGTAACTTGCAAGTGTTGAAGCTGAACAATTGTTCCTATTTGAGGGAGATACCCGACTCAATATGTTCACTCTATGACTTGCAAAGCTGAACAGGTGTTTCAAATTGGAGGAGCTACTCTCGAATTTGCATGAGCTCACCAAGTTGTGCCACCTTGAACTTAAGGGAACTTGTTTAAGAAAGGCTCCAGTGCTTTTAGGAAAGTTGAAGAATCTTCGAGTATGGATGAATCGGTTTGGGGTTGGCAAAAGTAGTGAGTCCAGTATTCAACAACTAGGACAACTTGATCTTTATGGACAACTGTCAATTAGAAATCTTGAAAATATGGGTGAATCCCTGGGACGCCGATTTGAAGAATAAAACACATCTTGTGGCGTTAGATTTCGAATGGGATTTGAAGCGGAACAATGAGGATTCAATAAAAGAAAGAGAAGTACTTGAGAATCTGCAACCTTCCACACATTTGGAGCAGTTGTCAATCAATGGCTATGGTGGTACACAATTTTCCCGTTGGTTATCTGATAATTCTTTATCTAATGTTGTGTCCTTAACTTTGAAACGCTGTAAATATTGCCTATGGTTGCCTTCCCTTGGACTTTTGACATTTCTCAGACACTTGACAATTGAAGGCCTTGATGAGATAGTGAGGATAGATGCTGATTTTTACGGGAATACCTCTTCTACATTTCCATCCTTGGAAACGTTGGACATCTCTGATATGAAAGAATGGGAAGAATGGCAATGCATGACGGGTGCTTTTCCACGTCTTCAAACACTTCATGTGAAGAATTGTCCGAAACTGAAAGGGCACTTGCCAGATCACCTTCCTCATTTAAAGAACGTAGACATTTTTCGTTGTGAACAACTTGTGGCTTCGATCCCCAGCGACGAAGAAATTGAAGGTGTGAACATGGAGCCATCTTCATCTTCATCTAACACTCCTCTTAAATACTTGCGTATTCATTTTTGTCGGGGCATGAATATTCCCATAAACCATTGCTACCATTTCCTTGTAGAATTGAATATCCATCAAGGTTGTGACTCTCTAACAAGCTTCCCTCTAGATTTGTTCCCAAAACTCTCCAACCTTGGATTCAGCGAGTGTCGTAACCTACGGATGATATCGCAGGGGCACCCTCGTAATCATTTGAAGAGTCTGTCAGTTACAAAATGCTCTAAATTTGAATCTTTCCCCATTGAAGGATTATTTGCACCTCAGCTACGGACACTTATTATTAAAGGATTGGAGAAACTGAAATCAAGAACCAAATGCATGTCTGCCCTCCTTCCATCTCTTAATAAGCTGTATATTTATGATTGTCCTGGAGTGGAGTTGTCTGATGGATGTCTGCCATCAAATCTAAAACACATGAGTCTCTTGAATTGCTCCAAATTTGTTGCCTCACTGAAAGGAGCTTCGGGAGCCAATCCTTCTTTACAATCGTTGAGTATTTTAGGTGTAGATGTTGAGTCTTTTCCCGACTGTTTGCGCCCACTCTCTCTTACTACTCTACAGATCAACGATTGTCCAAATCTTAAGAAACTGGACTACAGGGTCTCTGTCACCACTCCTCTCTTGAGGAATTGGTTCTGTGGGATTGCCCCAGCCTCCAATGCTTGCCAGAGGAGGGTCTGCCCGAATCCATTTCACAATTCAGACTTATAGATTGCCCATTGCTCGCACAGGGCTGCAAGAAAGGAGGTGAAGACTGGGAAAGGATTGCTCACATTAAAAACATACGGATATAGACGACGCCCAAGTTGGAAATTACTTAGGCACCAATTCTCAGATGCCTACATTTTCATCAGGTGCCAATTCTCCACACTATCTTTGAATCATTTCAACTTTTGGTCTTTTTAAAGTCTTATTATGGATGTTCTCTTTTGAAATGGTTATATTTAGGGAACATGGAAAATGGTGAAGGGGGAAAGTGTGAAAGTTCTGGGAGTGCTGAAAATTTTCTACAATGCACTCAGCAGAGAAAGTCTTCAGAAGAAATAGGTGAAGAGTACTTCAATGATCTACTATCAAGGTCATTCTTTCAGCAGTGAATTTGGTACGGCGAAACATATTTTGTGATGCACGACCTTCTGAATCATTTAGCAAAATGCGTTTGTGGTGAAATCTGCTACAGGTTAGGTGTTGATAGACCAAGAAGCGTACCAAAAAAAACCCGTCACTTTTTAACTATAAAGAATCCTGTTAAATGTCATGATTATAGGAGTTTATGCAATACTAAAAGGCTTCGGACATTTATAGCTTTTGGGTATTGTGGGATGTCAATGCAAGAATGGTTCTCCGACTTTAAGTTCTTACGGCTCTTATCTTTGTCTTTCTGTGATAAGGTAAAAGAGGTGCCTGATACTATAGCGGATCTTATACATCTCCGTTCATTAGACCTTTGAATGACAGATATAGAGAAACTTCCTGACTCAACGTGTTCACTCTGTAACTTGCAAGAGTTGAGGCTGAACAATTGTTTCAAATTGCGGGAGCTGATTTTTACGGGAATAGCTCTTCCGCATTTCCATCCTTAGAAACGTTGAGCTTTAATGATATGAAGGAATGGGAAGAATGGCAACGCATGACGGGTGCTTTTCCACGTCTTCAACGTCTTTTTCTGAAGAATTGTCCCAAACTGAAAGGGCACTTGCCAGAAGATCTTCCTCATTTAAAGAATCTAAGTATTGTGAATTGCGAACAACTTGAGGCTTCGATTTCCAGGGTAGTAGAAATTGAATTCTTGCGTGCATTTTCATCAGGTGCCCATTCTCCACAATATCTTTGAATCAATTATTTAGTGCAAATATTTTGATATGTAGTTGATCATTTACATCACGCATCAACTCATCGTCTTTTTAACGTTTTGTGTGCAACAATTTCTATTATCCATATTCACTTTTGAAGTTGAGTAACGATCGCTATATTTAGGGAACATAGAGAATAAGAAAGGGGGAAAAGTCTGAAAGTTCTGCCATTACTCTATCGTTGGAGGTGGTCATGGTTTCATCCATTCTCACTTGTTTGGTAAACTTAGTATTTCTCACTTCATAACTTCCTATGATGTGGGTTGGGTCTCTTCTCAATTATTCATGTCTAATGTTCTTTTGGTACCATTCCACACATCTATTTTCCTGTTAATAACACAATGGATAGTTTCTGTTTTCAAATGTTTCTTCAATTCCAAAACACTGTATTTGGACAGAAATTCTTGAAGAAACTCTTATATACGAATTACTGTCAACATTCTGCTTTGCATTCTTTACATTTTGTCCACGCACATACATATTGCAAA
>Ga0209700_107555_pt1 | contig 15153 bp, 11 predicted proteins | sample SiratroredBW_FD_187528 | JGI IMG/M metagenome (GOLD analysis project Ga0209700, IMG submission 187528) | Root nodule microbial communities of legume samples collected from California, USA - Siratro red BW (SPAdes) (version 2) | ecosystem: Host-associated > Plants > Roots > Nodule | place: USA...
CAATTAATTTATATTCTTTTGTCGATAAAAAAACTAAACAATTTTTCAAGTAATGTAAAATTGAGTTAACTTTAAATTTTTTTATCAATAATAATAAATATATGAATAAGATAACACAATTTGATTAATTAATCCTTATACAAGCAATATATACAGAAGTACATCAATATATGCTCTTTGTAGAGTTTGATCAACTTCCCTAAAAACATTATAAATGATGTGTCTGTCTTTTTCTTAACCCAAACATACCTTTAATTATTTTTCAAAATGTAAACATATACATACATATAAGTCTCGGTTCCTCATTCATGAACGGATAAACTTGGTATCTTTCCAATCCACTATTGCTAAGATCATGAGCTCTTTCCCTTTATGTTTGACAAACAACTATTTCTGCAAGTACTCGTTCCTTTGCCTGACCTTGCTCAAATCTCTATTCCCCTTGTTGTCTTTCTTTGACTTTTCTCAATAGCAGGGGCCATTAGAAAAACAGATAGTGAAAGAGATCAAATGGGATAAAGGTGGGTAGAAAAGAGATAACACTATAAGAAAAAAGTTATTTAGTGACCAATTTTTAGCTACCAAATAATATGATTGCTGATTGTGACCAAAATAATCACCAAGTTAGGTTTTGGTTGCTAAATAACTACAAAGTAAAAGTAATGGTTGGATTTAGTACCCAATTAAGTCAAGATAATTGGTATCTAACATTAGCTACCAAGGTTATAGCCACTTATACCATTAGATTTTAAATTAGTCTCTAACTTAATTAGATACCAATTTAGAAGCTAATGATATAAGTGACTAAAACCTTGGTAGCTAATGTTAGATACCAATTATCTTGACTTAATTGATCACTAAATTCAATCATTACTTTTATTTTGTAGTTATTTAACAATCAAAACCTAATTTGATGATTATTTTGGTCACAATTAACAATCATTTTATCTGCTAGCTAAAAAATAGTCTCTAAATAGTTTTTTTCTTGTAGTGTAAACATTACTATGTTACATCTTGGGAATGATACTATGTTTATCTCTAAGTTAAGCACACAAAAAGCCTTCACCCTTAAGAGTGTATTAAAGTGCTTTGAGTTAGCATTTGGATTCAAAATTAACTTTAATGAGAGCATGCTAAGAGGTTTGAGAGTGGAGGCTATGAAATTGAAAAGATTGGTAGCAATTATGAATTGTAGAATTATGAACCCGCCTTTCATTTATCCCATAGGTGAAAATTATAAAAGGAAGGAATTTTGGCAGGAGATAATCTCTAAAATTACGAAAAGACTTGTTAGATAGAAGGGTAAGCTATGAAGCTCAGACACGGGGGAAATGACCTGCTTCCCCTCTTCCGATACATCTCTGACCCGGACACACTGCGGAGGCGTGAACAACACTGCGTCGGACACCCACCCCTCCGCCAGACATGATCCACCATGTTCGACACACAAATAAGACACTGCCAACCGCTACTGGACTATCTTCTATCAAAATCGCAAAATCCAAGTGAAAATTGTAACAAAATGTTCATAAAATTCAAAACAAATATATTCAACTCACAGAATTGTATCCATATCAAATATTTTCATTCCTTAAATCACTCAAATGATATTCTGAAAATGCTTACAAATAAATGAAGATACTAGAGAAACGAATAAAAAAGAAAAGAAGAAAAATAGGTGAAGTTCGTCGTGTTGGAAAAAGCTTGAGAATCTCTTTGATATTTAGAAAACGCTCTCTACGAGACACTCTCTAGAAGATGCTCTGAGAACCTTCAGTAAAGACTCTCTATTTTGCTATCTCTTGAAGGAAGAAAAAGTGTAAAAGTTGAAAAAACGATAAGTTTATTTAAGTTTTAAAAAGTTTTCTTTTTTATTATTTTATTTATTTTCTTAGTGAATACATTGTCTTTGTGAATTTTTCTTCTTCAAAACAGGCTATCTATATTTAAAATTTTTCTCTGCAAATTTCTTTTTGTAAAGACACGATTTTTAAAAATTTATTATTTTTTCTGTGAAGATAGTGTCTTGTAAAGTTTTATGTGCGAAGACACATTTAAAAGATTATTATTTTATTTATTTTGAAATACTAGTAAAAATTTGTCTATGAGAAGTAGTAGTAAATATATATTATTGTTTCATTTATTTTGAAAATTTTTCTCCGTGAAGACACGTTTTATAAAATTTCTTTTTTATTTATTTTATTATTTCTTTATAAGATTACTTTAGGAAAGTAGTAGCTGATTATTTTATTTATATACATTTATAAATTTCTTATTAATCATAATTTGTATTAATAATTATGTTTATAAAATTTTATTATATAATACCTGTTTTTTAAAAATTATTATGTTTTATTTATATTTAAAAATTATAGTTTTTATTTGATTTATGCTTTTTAGTTTTTATTTAAATATATATTATACTATAATTAATTTTTAATTTGTCACTAGTTTTAATTTTTATTTTTTATATTTATAAATTAGTTCCTACTAAATAAACTTATTTCATTATGTAAGTAAATTTGTATATTTAATATTTATAGGAAATTAAGATGAATAATCAAGCATAAAACAAGAAGATAAAACAAAATCTTTATGGAGATATGTTTCAAAAATAAAAATAAAAAACTCTTGGTGGGAGAAATAATATGATTAAATACAATTTGTGTGATTTTTTATTCAATGGATCTTATAGAGCTCATTTATTACAATTTAAGAGAGGAGGAGTTAGAAGTTGTCTAAACGTGAGTTTGTCAAAACTTGTTGAGTTCAAAAAATTAGACAATGAACCAACATTGAAAATAGAAAATTCCAAGAAAGAAATGTCCCTCTATCACCTGTATCTGATGAAGGAAATCAGACAAACAAGAGCCGCAGATTAAAAGGTCCTTTAAAGTCTTCCTTCAATATTCAAGTTAGAGATACTCTTGATTGTGAAATTGCGAAGATGTTTTATTCTTCAGGTCTACCATTTAATTTATCAAGAAGTCCTTATTATAGGATTGCATTTTCTTATCCAACTAATACTTATAATCTTAGTGGATACTTACCGCCAACGTATAATAAATTGAAAGGTCCTTTACTTTCAAAAGAGAGAAGTTAAGTAGGAATTCTTCTGCAACCTATAAGAAACTCATGAAATAAAAAAGGTTCGACAATTGTTAGTGATGGATGGAGTGATCGTCAAAAAATACCACTTATAAATTTTATGGCTATCATTGAAAGTGGACCAATATTTTTGAAGTCATTAGATGGGTTAGGTGAGATAAAAGACAAATAATTTATTGCTAAACACATGGGAGATGAAATTATGTAGGTTGGGTCGAATAATGTGGTACAAATTATAATTGAAAATGCAACTGTATGTAAGGCAGTGAGTATGCTTATAGAATTATAATTTCCTTCAATTCATTGGACTCCTTGTGCAGCAAAAAATACTGAAAGAAATAGTGATGCTTATGAATAATGTTTTTGGATCTCACAAATTGTTGATGATACTATTTTAAAAACTTTATTGTGGGACACTCTATGAGATTATCAATATTCAATATCTTTAACTCATTGAAGTTGCTTTTTGGTGCTCCAACAAGATTTGCTTCAACTATAGTCAATCTCAAAAGCTTTCAAAGTTTGTAAAAAAAGACTACAATAGATGGTTATTAGTGATGAATGATTATCTTACAAGGAGGATGATTGGATAAAGCACAATTTGTGAAAGAAACTTTGTTGAATGATAATTTGTGGACGAAGGATGATTACATACTTGCTTTTACTGCCCCTATTTATGATGTTCTCACAAAAACAGATACGGAAATGGCTACTCTTCATTTAGTATATGAAATATGGGATTCAATGATTGAAAATGTGAAAAAATGTCATGTTCCAACATGAAAGAATGACAGAAGTTGAAAATTCATCATTTTTTGAGGTAGTACATCAATATTAATTGATCGTTGGACTAAGAGTAACACATCTCTTCATTGTCTTGCTCATTCTTTAAATCCAATGTATTATAGTTAAATTATTTTATGATTATAATTTATATTATATATTTTATTTACAATATCATAATGTTAATTTATGTTTATATATTTCTAATGTTATAGATATTATAGTTACTAATGGTTAAGTGAAGATCCACAAAGACTTGCTCCACATCAAGGTGTTGAACTTATTCGTGAAATGAAAAAATGTTTTAAGAGGTACTTTGATGATGTTAATGTAAGGAGACAAGTAAATATAGAATTAGCAAACTTTTCGAATGGAAGGGAATATTTTGAAGATGTTGACTCTTTAAGAGATAAAGGTAAAATGGATGCAAAAACATGGTGGATTATTCATGGAGCTCATGCACCAATACTTCAAAAGATCACTCGTAAGTTGCTTGAACAACCATGTTCTTCATCTTGTTGTGAAAGGAACTGAAGTACCTACCCTTTTATACATTTGAAAAGAAATAAGATGACACCTAAAAGGACAAAAAATCTAGTATATATTCATAGTAATCTGCGTCTTCTTTCAAGAAACTCTTTAAAATACAAAGAAGATTAAACTAAATTATAAGATATTGTAGGAGATGATATTTCATTAGACGACAATGAAATTCTTGATATTGCGAGCTTGTCTCTTGATGAACCAAAATTAGAAGCTGTATTTTTTAATGATGATGAAATGTAAAAGTTGTAAATTTAATTAGATTTTTACTATCTCTTTATTTTTTCACATTACACATTATATTAGTACATTTAAATAAATTTATAATACATATATATATATATATATATATATATATATATATATATATATATATATATATATATATATATATATATATATATATATATATATATATATATATACACACATTTATTTCTGTGTCCCGTGTCCTATTAGATACCCTGAATATAGGTGCAAGATCTTCTTAACATGACTTATTTTCTTCCTCTACGTGCACACGTATATGATTTCATACTTCATTTTCATCTTGAAAAAATCTTTAAAGGCATAATCTTTGTTTTTCATAAGATATCATACTTTCTTTTTTTTTTTTTTTAAAATATATGAATGGCGTGAGAAAACCAGTGACCCACCCTTTAAATTGTTCAGATGTAGTGGCTTTTGAAAGATGCACGCAATTACATTTTATTTGGATAGTGATATGTGTGCATACTTTAAGTTGAAATGGACGTTTGTTCTAAAGTTTTAAGAGAAATATACTTTTGTTTGCATATTAATGTAAGAAAATAACCATACACAAATTTTGAGTGGCTATTATTTCTCAAATTAATATATTCCTAAATGATAACAATTGTTTCCTAGATTTATAAGTAGTTAGTAGGTAAAGTACTTCTGAAAGTGACTACATTGCACGTGATAAGTATTTACTTATATTGAATTTAAATATGTTTTTTATTTTCTTAAATTTGAACTAAATTTATTTTTTATTTTCAAATTTTGAATTTGATCTTTTCAGTCTCAATTATTTTAAAAATACTGTTTTAATCTGTCTATCTAAATATCTTACGTATAAATGTTGTCAGAATAAATACCTTGTCACTAAAAATTTAATGATAAGGTACAAAGTTGATGTACAATGTCATATAAATAATATATTAGTACTCACACAAAAGGAATATCTAAAAATGTTTATTTTCAAACAATAAAACCTGAAAATCTATCGTAAGTTAGAATAGGAATATACTTAAGACTAATTATAAGGCAACCACATATATATAAATAATTGTGATACCATATTCAATTCAAAATTTTAACATACTAAATTTATGAATTTTAATCAATTATAAGAATACATAATTAATTTATATATTGTATTATTTATGTAATTAATTTATATATTGTATTAATTTCTTCTAATTATATAATGTTTTTCAATATTTAAGGTTCGAAATTTATTAAAAAGAGAAAAAGAAAACAAGATCAATAAGTTAGACCAAGTCATAAAAAGAAAAAAAAAATAAACTATCAAACCAATTCACAAGAATAATATGAAAAAGAAAGAACAAAATAAAAGAAATAAGTAAAGAGGAGATTTATCTTTTATGTTAAAAAATATAACAACAAAAGAAAAAAACTCAAAAATGAATGTCACAAATTCGTCAATCATTTATTCTTTGTAGTACCCACCTTAATAGGTTTTTTAGTGGTGCATTCTTCTTTGGTCTCTCAAGTTTTCTAGAAATTTGAACACACCCATCCAACTCCTCCAAATCACTAGGAAACTCCTACTCCACCTGAGTTTTCCAGTACCTAGAAACGAACCTATGCTCTTCCTTAAACTTAGAAAGAGGTTGAGAAGCCTGCACACCGCAACTTCCAGCTGCAGCTCCAAAGGGCATAGACTTGTAGTAGTGGTGACATCAAATTTAACCCCAAGAGACCTATAGTAGTGGTGACATCAAATTTAACCTGAACAAAACCTTGACAAGCTAATTCATAAGCTTTTTTAGCAGCTTTAGAAGTATAATAATTAAAGTTAGAGGTCTCATAATCCAACATATCCACCAATCTCTAAGAAATCAAATTGTGCTCGTTGTGAACAGGATCAATTTGCAAAGATTTTTCATTTGTATTTTTCCCATGATCTAGAATCAGATCAAAAGAATTACCAATTGGTTCTTTGTTCAAAACGAATTGTACTTGTATTGCATATGACTTGTCTAAAACATTATGCAGAGTGTACTTTTCATGAGGAATAACATCATCCATAATAGGTAAGAATTTGAAAGAGTCAAACCCACAAGAGGATCAAGATCACCCTGAGAAAAAACTTGTTTATTTTGTTAAGCAACTGGAGCGACGTCAACAAGACTAGGCATGTCTTCAAGACTATCATTATGATCAGAATCCAAAGTATGATGCACATCTACAGTCGCAACAATAACATTAGCGTCTCCCTTAGGAGGAGACTTAGAAACAGTTACATGTTGTGAAGTCACATTACCCTCATGATTATTTACTAAAACTTTTAGCACAAACCATTGCTTGGTTATTAATTTTTTTATTGTGCTCATGCTTACAACTCTTGCAAGAAAAGAGTTCATGATCTATCATTTTGAAAAATGAATAGAAAGGAGGAAATTGTTCATATTCTATACTAGCTATAAAATTAAAACCAGGATGTTCCACCAAAAGTTGTTAAGGTAAGGTAGAGGGAAGATCAACATCCACTATGACCTGGACAAAGAAACCTCTCACTTTTTTGCATAATGAAATCATGTAGTGCTAAGGGAGTTCCAATGCCACGAGCAATCAAAAAAATTGCTTTCAGTTGCCAATATTTCATGTGTAAACCATGCACACATACCTAACATTGTGGCTCAATCAATTTCATTAAAGCAGGAATAAAATCTTTAGTCCATGAAAACGTGCGATAAAGACCTGGAGACAAACTCCAGGAACCAACAACCAAGATACGCCTCATATATTTGAGAGATGAAAATTCAAACTTATAAAAACCCTCATCCAACACAATCACTTCCAATGGCGCTAGAGAGCTCTATCCCGTACTCAATTTCTTACAAAAATCCATATGTATGAGAGGTTTGTCCCCTTTGTTTAGCAACACCCTACCATGTATATAACTTTTGCATTCATCTAGTCTCGCTAGATACACCTCTTCAATGATTTAGATAGAGAACAAGTCACCCATGATTCATGGAGACAGAGGCTGAGAAAGAGGAATATTGCATGAAAAATCATGAGACTACAACACCTGAAATACAAAATTCACAAATGAAGATGCATTACACTCGAAAAGCCACAATACAAAAAATAATGTGATACGAGAGATTAATTTTTTTAAAATTAAAAATGAATTTTTTTAAACTTTTTTTTTACTAAATAAGTACTTATTTTAGAGCTGAACTAGCATCGAGATAGCCAATACTAATAGAGTCCACTTATGTTATTGTCAGATTAGCATCAACTTAACTAACACCTAATAGAATCTATATAACATTGGACGCTACTAAAATTGACTTAGCTAACTCTATACGATACTAACTATTTTTAATTTTTTAATAAGTAAAAATATTTATGTTAGCGTCAAAGTAACATCACTTAAGCTGATTTTAACTAAAATAAATATTAAAAATAAAAAAGGTTAGTATCGCTTAATTGACACTAATTTTATTTATTTTTAATATTTATATCTTTTAATACTTATTTACTTCACCTACACTCATCCTTTATATTTATCTATTTCATTCACGTTTATGTCTTTCATTAATAATTATCTTCTTTATCTCTATAAATTTTTTTATTTATATTATTTTATTCAAGATAGAAGCTTTTTATGAGATTTTTTTAAAATTATTATAAAAAATTGATTTTATTTAGGCTGGCTAATTAATTAAATTTTAAAATAAAAGCAATTTTAAATCTTAAATTTTTTTTATGGACTAAGTCGATACTATATTAAAATTATTTTAATCTTTTACATCCATATGAAATAAGTAAGACCGACATTATATTAAACTTATCATTTAACAACTTTGTATCCACGTAAAACGAATTCCACCGACATTAATGGCATCTCATCCAACAATAAACGCTAGATTCAATAACTTCTACCTATGTAACTTAGTTTTCGACCAATAACATTAATTACTCTATAGCATTGGTTTTCCTTAATTTGTCCCTTTCTAACAAACGCTAAGGCTATGTTTCATTTCGTAGTATTAAAAGAAGTAGTTAAGTCTTTCCTAAATAATTGTGAACTATTTTTTCTTTTCTCTGTATATGAAGAGATTTGAAATTTTAAAAAATATATAAAAGAAATATGATTGTATACAAACACTTTTCCATTAAAAGCCAAATAAATTTCAAATGAAAGACAAACTTCACATGGAAAATCTCAGACTCACTTCAGTCTCTACACATGAAGGGATTTGACATTTTACACAACAACAAAAAAACTATATAAAAATAATTGATGTTACATTTGAACAATTTTCCAAATTAAAACCCATGAAATTCCAAATGAGGGACAAACCCCATATCCATTAGCAGAATCTTCTCCCCTTCTTTTCTTGAACAACCCCTTCATTCCCAGCCAGCATCATATATTTATCCCTCCTTGTAAGGTTGGTGCACTCAAATCCCAAAGCATACCCCAATTGTTGCTGTATGTAATTTGCCACTTCATGACTAGACCTTCCCCCAGCACAAGTGAGCTCTTTGGGAACCTTTTCAAGGATCTCAATGTTATATATAGGCCTAGGGTTCATGAAAAAGAAAATTGGATCCAACACCTTTAGGCCACTTGCTGTGGTCCCATAGAACATGGTCACTTGAGCATTCATAGCCACAGGCACAATCTCATCAGCTAGTTCTGCAAACAAGGAACTGAACCTTAACAGATAGGGCTCCCTACAAGTTGTTCCTTCAGGAAACACCACCAAATCCCCTTCACCAAGCAACCTTTTCATAGTTTCCCCATCTTGTTTTCTGTCCCTTGTGAGTCTTATGGTCCTAATAGGGGCTATAAACTCAGACACCTTGCTCAAGCTGTATGTGACTGCAGTCAAAGGCCTCCCCAAACATGAGCTAAGAAAAATTGGATCCAAGAGAGTCCTGTGAGTGCAGACATAAAGCAACCCTTTTGACTCTGATCTTTGGTGGTTATTGTCTTTGAAATTCAGATTTATCCCACTAAACACTCCTAATGCCAATGTGAATTTGCAACAAAGAAACACCCCCAGAAAAATTCTGTAAATGGCCATCAGAAATCCTAGTGGAAGCCACATGAACATAAAGAGGGTTGCTGAAGGAGTAGGCAAGAATGCTAGTCTTCCATCATGAAATATTAAGGGCTTTGGATATTTGCTCCTTGGTATCACTTTTCCCTCGTTCATCACCACATAAGCCTCCTATCATTATCATTTTGTTATAATAAGATGAGACAAAATGCATAAATTGAAGTAATGGTGTTTGATGCAGTGGAAACTAATAATGTTGTACCAACTGAAATAAATATGCCAGAAGGTGAAATAATAACGTATACCTGTGGTCTAACATAGATTTTATTATAAAATAATAACGTATACCTGTGCACGTACTTATTTTATTGTAACTTATAAGAAAAATTAACATTACATTTAACATCATATACAATAATTCATGTTTAGTTGATATTTATGTTTTAGCTTTGTGCATATTCATGTCTCAAAAATACAACTGAATAGGAGAAACTACTATTTTCTCTGAGCACACAAAACATTTTTTTTTTCACCCTCATGATAATTTCACATTAGATATCTATTTTAAGAGTCAATTTTCTCATTTTACTACAACATATAAAACAATAATATTCAAAAGAAAAAAAAAAGTTAAATGAAAAGAACATTTCTTTTCTATGTTCTTTGGTCAAATCTGTGGACCAAGAAATAAAGACAAATCCCTCAAAATATTGAAATATGTTTCATGAAATGACCTTTTCTTATATATTCGTTCATACTATGAATCTAGAATTTAATCCTTAAACAAACATATGATTAAAGGCATAGTTATCTATCAATATTTATCACACCATGTTGAGTATGTGGAAGCTAAAATAAGGTGTTAATTAAATACTAACTTTAACATAGTATAACCTTAAGCAAGCTAGCTTCAGAGATACCTTGCAAAGAGAAATAAAAAGTTGATCATGAAGACTTGTGTTACCAATGCCAAGGTCAGGCTTTGTATCTCCAAAATAATCCATTAGGGCACTGTGCTTCACAAGCAAACCAGACTTAGAGAGCAAACCAGTGAAGTAACAACCAGCAGTGTGCAACTCTGTGGCTATAACAGCATCAGCATTCAAATACTCCTTCAGAAACCCTTCCACCATCACTCTAGGCATAGTGGTGAAGAAAACCCTGGACCCTACTGAAGCCACTACCTCATAGGCCTCAAGATTGAGATTCTCCAAGTAAAACTTTGGTAAAACTGCCCTTGAAGTGTTCTCCATGTCCTTCACTTTGAGTCCACAAAAGGAGATGAAGATCATGACTCTCAGCTTCATTTCATAGTTCAGAATCCACAGTATAGGACATGAACAAAGCAAGAAAAATGCCCTGAAAATGCTTCCACCTTCAAAGGCAACCAGCATGAAATAGGGGAAGAAGGAATGAGTCCTTAAGAGGACTTTGTGGAAGTCACAAGCAAGGGTTTGAGACCCTCTACCCTCCAAATCACACTTGACTATATTAGGGAATGAGGAAGGTTTTTGCAATGGTTTAGATGAAGGATCACCCCAATCAAAACCATGGCTTTTAATTTTCCTTGCTACTCCATAACATGATTTAACAAGCACCTGGTTCATGAGCCAATTTGCAAGCCTTATGAACTCCATGGAAGACACCATTTTTTGAGTTTCTTTGATCACTCCAATGTTTATGGCAACTCCAATATAACAAGAAAGGATAGTTAAGGTGAGAGTTTGAAGACAGTGAGTGATTGTTTCTGTGAACAGAAAGATGGCAGAGAATACATTTATATATAGTATTAAAATGCGTAGGTGCAAAACAGAATCAAATCTTTATTTTTATTTTTTTTTATCAAGAAAAAGAATTATATAAATGTGAGACACAGTTCAATCCTTATAAAAATAAAACAAGCTGTTTAATTTAGTGGCTATGACAGACCCAACATTCAACAGAATGGAATCTAGATTATTTCAAATGGTTTTTTCTTTTGGAGTAATGTGTCGGTAAGAAAAATTTTACAATAATTTTCTTACATTATTGTATAAAAATGATTTCTCTTTTTATAACTCTAATTTGACATTTAACCTCGCTCTGAATCTATTAATCCCTTGTTTATGCGGATGGATGTTGAAAGAAAAAGCGAAAAACAAAAGTAAAAACGCGAAATCGATATATTTTCTTTTAACGAAAAATGTAATGCAATAAAGGAAGAAAGTAGATTGGTATTTATGTACATATTATGTATATTATATAATTATTTTATTATATTTTATGTTATAATAAAGTAAATAATTAATATTTTATTAAATCATATTTTTATTATAAAGATAATAATTAAAATGAAAAATATTAAAATAATAAAAAAATAAGTTAAAGAAAATATTAAATCATATTTTTAATCCAAAAATTTTAGTGAAATTCATTCTCAATTTTTTAGTTGAAGAACAATCTAAAATATTTAACTTATTTATTTCAATTCCAAATTCTCACTGAAACTTAATCCTAATTAATTATTCTGCTAAAGCACAATCTTAGAGTTCCTATATGCATTCCACTCAAACCTAATCTTAAGCTCCCAATTGAAGCACAATTTCAAATTCCTAACTGTAATCGAATCCTAACTCCCTAAGTGAAGTTCATTATTTATCAAACCCTAAATTCCTAGCATGAACCTTAAATGTAAAGCAACGTTGAGGGGTTTTTTCACAAGATGAGCAAAGATCAAACTAAGAAGCAACTGTCATACCTATGAAGAATCATTTGGAGGCATTGAATAGTTTAATTGACTCCACTTATTTGAAAAGAGGAATAAAGTTTCTTCGTCAACTGGTTAGTTTATGCTTATAAATCTAGGATTTAATGTGCTATTATGAATAATACAATATTTCAATTTCTATCATAGTAAAAACAGAAAGAACAAAATTGGTGTACTATTTTTTTATATTTCAGATATGATTTCAATTGTTGTATATAGGAAAGAACCTCCCAAAATTTATAAGTTTTCTAAATAGTTTCAAAACTAAGGGGGAACATTAATGTGATGGAACAATAATAACTTACCTAAGTTTGATCTAGGTTATGATATGTTCCATGTGATCCAACAAATCAAATTCTATTTCTTAAGGGAAAACATTTAGTAAATATATTTTTAATATTAAGTTAAAATGAAGTGGTAACAATTCAATTCATCTAATTCATAAATTCGTGAAAAAAAAAAAAAAAAAGAGAAAGGGAAGTTACTTTATAGTACTATCTTATGTTCCATCATCTCTTTCTTTTCATTATCTGATCTATCATATTTGTAACATAGTTTATCATTATATTTAAAATTTTAAGAGAATTCATTTAATTTCATTTAAAAATCAAGAACATGACTTATAGTAATTTCTTTTACAATTTTATTCTTTAATAGTAATAAAGAGTGTATATAATAAATAATAATAATAATAATAATAAATACTATTTTTTTCATTTTCTTTCTTAATTATTTTTTCCAATCAAACAATCTCTATGTTTTATTCATTTTTCTCATATATTTTTGTTCCCCTACATCTGCTTCTATCTCTCAACCAAACATAGCTAATTGTTTTTGGTTGTTGAGAAAAAAAAAAAAATACAATTCTAGAATTCCTCGAGGTCAGTCTCTTCTTCTTTCCTATTTTTTTTCAAGTCTATCTTATTTATAGTTTTATAAAAAAAAATTAACAATTGATCTTATCTCGGATTTAGGCAAATTTTTCTATATTCGCTTATTAAAATTTTTCAATTTATACATGGAAATAAATATTTATAAATAGTTCGATAATAAATAATATAATAAATTCATCAAATCTTAATATCATAAAGTGTAATACTTATTTTCATACGACTTATTCATATATTATGCATTGTTCATATATCTACGCGATCTGAAACGTATAGCTTCGGAAACAATCTGTAGATTGATGGAGTCACTCATCTACTTGTCCTTAATGAGACGCTATGTCACTAACTTAGGTATCAAAAGTTCTCCAAGTATGAATTAAATTTCAACAAAAACTTCAATTTTTTCTCTCCTCATGATCTAAATTAAGTGGCTGGTTGCCTTTTAAGCTTTTATTAAGTTGACAACCTTTACCAGAATTCACCTAGAAAACATAAAGACTACAAGTTATATTTTTTAATTAAATTTATTAGGTTTAATTACACATCTTATCCATAGATTTTTTTTAAGTTTTTGTTTTTAATTTTCTTTACATAATTTTAATTATTTAATTATTCTTTTGCTCAATTTTTAAAAAGTTGACTGACTTAAGTACATGTTTAAGTACTTAATTTCTTGCAAGTGCAGAATGAACAACTTTTTTTAGCTGCATTTATTTACTCGACCTCCCAGGTATTGCACTAAGAATATCTATATTGTAGATAAGATTACAACTTAATTTTATAATTTTTTATTAGCATATGGTAATATGATATAAAAATAAATAAAACTCAAAGTCTTAAAATAAAATTTTGAATCATAAAAATATAAGATTATTTTTCCGTTTTAGAGTTGTTAATTAACTAAATAAAATATTATAATACTGAGAATGTAGATCTTATAAAATTAGAAGTAAAAAATTGTAAAAATATTTTGGAAATAATATGACACGATAAAATCTATAAAAAAAATAAATAAAGACTTTATGTGTGGATGTTATGAAACTCTTAAATTAAAATAAAAATTACATTTAAAAAAAATAACTTATCACATTAAAACCTTATAAAGTAACTCCTCTTGCCCCCAAATTAGCTTTTTGAACAACAATTATTGGAACCCCAATCTTTCCAAAGAACCCCTTATTTCCAATTACAGCTTCATTCAATTTTAAGGAAATTAAGGGCAATGTTCAATGTGAAGCAGTTGGCAAGGTTGTACTGGCCCTAAACAGGCCTAAGAAAAAAAATTAAATGATTTTAAAATTTTATAAGATATTTGGTTTATATTTTAATTCCCTAAAAAATAGATGACTTTTGTGGAATCATTGTTCTAAACTTTAAGTTACAAAATGTATTTCTTATTATGTATTAATCATTTAGGATATTTTCCTCTAAACAGTTATTTGCTACCTATCATTTATAATACACCTTTCAAACCATTTATTCATGCAAACTGTTAACGTTCAATTCAACTGTATTTTCAGGCTGTATTTAGGGTTAGAAGTCTGAAAAACATGTTATGCAAACATGAATACAGATATAGAAACAACAATTTTATATTTTCGGGAGAAAAAATATAAAAAATAGAATAAATTTATTTTCTTTTTCTATTAATATTATTTAAAAGTGTGTTTTATTTTTAGTTTTCTGAAAGGAAAGTATATTTGAATTTTATTCTTTGAATTTTATTCTTTATTTCACGACATTTCATGTGGAGATTATATGTATTTTTCTTTTTTTTTTTTTTAGACATTTTTTGTAA
>Ga0209700_107556_pt1 | contig 15143 bp, 8 predicted proteins | sample SiratroredBW_FD_187528 | JGI IMG/M metagenome (GOLD analysis project Ga0209700, IMG submission 187528) | Root nodule microbial communities of legume samples collected from California, USA - Siratro red BW (SPAdes) (version 2) | ecosystem: Host-associated > Plants > Roots > Nodule | place: USA...
GTTTTTGGGTGGGGGGGGGGGGGGAGGCGGCACTATGCTATTCCTCCACATGATGCTTAGATATAATAGATGTTATTTTTATTTTTGAAACAGTTAAATCGAAATATATATATATAGAAGTTTTTTACTTTCTTTTCCTTAAGAGGTACATTCCATAGATTCATTTCCAATAACGACAGCTCCTTTCCATTTAACTTCATGATGGCTCCTCTCCTTTATACTTTGCTTCTTCCATCAAAGGAACTACTAAACATTGGTCCAAATTCATCATCAGTGTGATCTTTTACATGTTCTGGGCCACTAAAACTTGCCTTCCACTCCACCCATTCTTTGCATACCTTTCATAATTGCATACTGAACTGAGAACAGGAAATCAATGGTGAGTAGCTCAAAATGGGTTTTGGCACAAAATACTGTCATTGCCAAACAAGTATGGGATCCTTTGAACAAGTTTAAGCAACAACTGGTACAAGGATATGTAACCCAAAAAACAGAGTATAGAAGAGAGGTTGGACTTCGGATTTGATGAATTTCTGTAATTTAAATTTATTTCTCATGAAGAATTTTTATTAATTTTAGTGTTAGTTGAGTAAGCTTACTTTCTGGAAGCCTAAAACGTTGGTCCATCCTAAACGCGACCATTGTGTAGCACTTTATTTAGACTGTATACGTGACCTGAATGGAAACACGTCTTTACGGGCCCTCTCATAATTTGATTTATTGGATGATTCTTCTGTTTAATTTTAAGTTCGTTAAGTTGTTTTCTTGGTGGATAGATGGAGAGTTGTTCATGAATAGATCTTTCTACCTAGATTGCATGACTGCTAGGGGATATTTATTTGTTACTGTTACATTTATGCCTGCATAATTGTGTTCATATCTCGATGACAGTTGATTGTACAACCAGGAAAGTAGGATGTGATTGTTATTAACTATGCTTTTCTAGTAGGATGTGTTGCTCTTCATGTTGTGCCCAAGTTTTCCGAAGTTAATCTAGTTGTTGCTTAAGTGTGTTCTTCATCTGATTTGATTCCTAGCATTGAGGGTATATGTTTGTTGAGTTGAATTAAATGTCTGGACATATGAACTTGTCCATTTATGTAGTTATGCACTAATGTAGCTGTGCATTTATGCCATGCATATATTGATATTTTAATGATGGTAGGTTGGAGAACAAGAATGTTTTGGTTAATGTTATTGTAGGACAACTCTTCATTTGTGTATAATTTCTGGACATTATCTAGTTTATGCCTAACTATGTTGTTTTTGCATCTAGCACTGAGGGTGTTTATTTTGCGATGGAGAATATTAAGTTGTGGATGTGCATATCTTTCTTACCTTTCCATTTATGCATGACATGTAGCAGATCGTTTATGCACACATGTTATTTTATTGATATCGGTTGGAACAATTAGGAAAGTGGTTAACGTTGTTGTGAGGATAGTTGTTTTTAAAATAATTACTTATTCATTTAGCTGATGCTTAACTACATTGTTTTAGCACATATTGTAGTATTGATGTTATAAAGATTAGGAAATTCAAATTATATTTGTAGCTCGTCAGCATTTTTAACTAGTCAAGGTAATGGTATTACCTTGATCTTGAACAAGGTGAAAAGAGTTTTTTTTTTTTTTATCTATGGGTTTCCTGACCCAGATTGTGCTTTTAATTTGTATGAATTATGGTGTACTTGTCTAGTTTTTTTTTTTTTTTTTTTTGTTTTTTTTTCTTGTTTTTTTTTTTTTTTTTCCTACCTGATGTCCTTCAAATGGAATTTTCAGCCTGATGTCATTCAAATCTCAGTGACTGACGTGCACTATTACTTCTTTCTGCTTGCATACTTTTTCTTTCGAGGCCACTTGTTCCATTTTTTCTCATCTGTCACTTTTCTAGCTCCATGTAATTGTATCTAGTATCTCTTGACTCTCTTTTTTATCAACTACTAGCTTGTGAATTCAACTAATCTCTGAATTGTGATTGTAATTGCAAGTGCTTGGGTACCTTGTTCTTTTAAATAGCTATAAGTTAATTCTCTTAAACTCTCTTTTTCATCACCGTCTAGCTTGTGAGTTCAGCTAATCTTTGTAAATCGTGATTGTAGTCTTACAGCGAGTGCTTAGTTGGTTATTTTGTTCTTTTAAATAGTCTATAAACTAATTCAGTTTAGACCTGTTTTTGGTTTTGGTTATATTATATTTGGTTGACATTAGTCTGTTTTGTCCTAATTAAATAAACCACCTATACTGATGGGTAGAAATTTAGATGATACAGAAAATCTATCTCCAATAGACCATTTGCTTGCCCATGCTTTCTAGTCTCTTGATTTAGATAGTTTGCTCACTGGTCTTCCCTTTGTTCTCTTCTACTTCCATTAGATTTCACTCCCTCTTAGTTTTCCTTGACGAACAGCAATTTTGTTGGGCGTAAAATCTCCTTAGTGATGATGTAAATTAGTTGGTCTAAGTGCCTTTGATGGCAGCATTTATGCAAACGCTCCTTGTTAGGAAGCACCTAACAAATTCTAAAGTTTATTTGTTGCATCATATCTGATGATATAGTGAGCTATTATATTTTTTCCATCTGATATTCATGCATGGTTTTCCAGAGCTTGGATTTATGGGTGGCAAATCAAAGTCATTATATGGAAGAGATGGTCATTTGGGCATAACACTGGTTAAATTTGCTGGGGACCAATCAGGCTTTAAGGAGGCCATTCGACTTGCTGAACACTTTGAGAAGGAAAACCATGGACGCAACGATTGGGCCCGTGTGCAGTCACAAACATTAGGAAAGGATGATGAGAATAATGCAAACCTTGTTAAGTTGGATGAGAAAAAAGGAGAGAAAAGGAGGGTCTTGTATGGCTATCTTGGGACTGCTTTTGATCTTGACAAAGTTGATTTTGACACAAGGAAGAAGGCTGTCATAGAGAGCAGGAGAATGGAAAATGGGATACATGGAAAGTCTTTCCAGTTGCATAGAGACGATTCCTGAAGATGATAAAAGCTTTATGTATTGTGCTGACCGTTTCAATGTACGATAGGAGGCAGCGTTGCCATCATTTTTTATTTTAATTTCTAAATTTATACTGAATTTTCCTGCCATAGTTATTATTTAGGCACATTAAGAAGATTTGCATGCCTTTACACCATCTGACAACCTGGAACGCACTATCTCACTAAAAGTCAATGACTGGTGTCTAAAGTCTTAGTCTTATCCTAGCTTTTCCCCATGTTGGCTGGGAACTGTTTGTTTACAGTTTACATTTTTTAATTACAATGGTGGGGCATGGAAATATGTACTCATGATTTCCTGCGAACTCTGTAAATCCCTTATCAGTAGCCGTCCTCATTGATTATTTGCAGTTCAGTTTAATTGATAGATGAAACCCTCTATCAACGGAAAATTCCTAGTTGATTGTGTTCGTTCCTCTGTTTTTCGACCTTTCTTTGAATTTGTGGACAAGGCTGTAGAAGGAGGGTCGTTGATGACATAGCCTAAAGTTCAAATGAAAAAGGTTTATGGTGGAGTTAATGGATTTTGGATTCATAGCAACGATCACCGCATAGTGATTGTATTCCTGCTTACTAAAGTTAAAGGCACCAATGCATGTTTTATGTATATTACTCTGCACAACAAGTGGTGTGCAGAAATTATTTATCATAGAAATAAGTGGATTCTATTGGAGTTGAAGGTAAAGCTAAATCTTGCTGTCCGTACATCAGTGGAATTATTGCTATGAATAACTGCAGATTATATACCCCGGTCTGGTACAAGATTTGCTGGGGATGTAGTTTTATCTTTTGTTCGTAAGATAACAAGGATTGTGTTATTTTCAAGTGATCTCATTTCTATAGTGGGTATAATGTATTAATCTTAGATTTAATTTATAGTATTAATTGTGTTATTAAACTTTAATGGTAAATACATCTTCACCAAGAATGCAACTTCGCATCAGAGGACCCTTTTTTAGAGACATTAATAGTTATCTTTAGGGGTTTAATAATACATTTTTGGCTTCTTATTCTTGGGATGTTAATAAACATTTCAGATACACGTGTGTGATAATTTCTTATGCTCAAGTTTTATCTTGTTAATAGTGCTTGGTTATGGGGAAGTATTTTGGCAATGGAGACGCAGTATTCAATGTGTTTCCATAACTAACCACTGTTCTTGCTACATTGGTTGAAAAATTATAAAAGAATGTTTATATTGAAATCATGTGAGCTCAATACATAATTATGGGGGAATGTATTTATCTACAGTTCAATAAAATATTTTTTTCTCAATTTTTTAATCAATACCTTTAGGATATTGATTACCATTTGCTTTTAATATGTTTCAACATTATAATTTTATATTTGATATATTCTGTTATAAAAAAGTCTCTTATTTTTTTAGCATTAAAAAAAAAGTTAAAAGCAGCCTTTCTCCCCACCACTTTATTGGTTTGTTCCCCTTGTGTATTTTACTTTATATATATATATATATATATATATATATATATATATATATATATATATATATACACACACAGACAGCAATTCTTACCTTGTACATATATATGTTTAAAAGACCAAAAAATGACATTTCTTTATCTTCTATTTTCTTCTTTTGGTTTCTTCATGTTTACCTCCATTTGAATAAGTTTAGTTGATTATGCATTTAAATGAGTTCAATATTTTATACATTGCTAATTAAATAACTTATTGATATGATTTTTAAGATAACGATTATAAATGTTAATAAATTTATCATCCATGATAAGTTATGATTAGAAGATAGTGAAAATTGTATTATATTGTTAGTGTATAATTGATTTGTTCTTTAATTATTAGCTAATCGTATTGCTGGTGTTTTTAAATCTAATTAATGTATTGTCTATATAGAAATCGGTACCATTCCAGTTGGTGTTTTAATTATCCGGGTGTGCTACATTGGTTAGTTGTCGTCGCTGTTAAAACTCTCAGTCCACGTATTTTTTGGGTAAAGATTTTAGCTTCCTTTTAGTAATGATTTTATTTTTTGTTTTCATTCTTAAGCATGGAAACCTAATTAGGCCTAGAAGTGCCTCAAGTATCATGTATGCTTTTATTTTTTATTCTTTGTGCTCATTGAAAGCAAATCCGTGTTTTTATTTTTTATTCTTGTTCTGGTTGAAAACAAATTTATGTATTTTGAATTGGCAGGATCACTAATGAAATTAGTTTTATTTAACAAAATGAACTAGATACTCAATTGAGTTTTTGTATTAAACTGTATTATATACTGAATAAACCTCTTGAAACTCTGTTATATATGTATATGTGCGTTAGCATTATCTTTTTAGCAATGGTTTTCAATACCGTATTTTTGGGAGGTGCATGTTTTGTCTTAGCCCAGAAATTAAAGTAACCTTTTTCTAAGTTCCTAGACGTGTATATTAACGTGTTCGTGAATGGTCGAATCACGCTATCATAAAGGGGTTTACATATATGTATAAATAATTACGTTTCAAAGTTAGTATTAATGGACTATTAATCTTAACATTCATGTATATGAATAATATAGCCATCTCCAAATCAAAATTTTGTTTGATTTAGTTGTTTCGCATATGATCCATCAGTATGTAAATTGGAGATATAATTAGTTTTAAGGAGAAAATAACAGTAACTTGTGTATTGAGGATATTTTTACCTAGGCGGCTATAATTTTCTCTTTTCTGATTTTCTTTTATCTAAAAAAGCAAGGAGGCTTTAAAATTATATAATATGATTTTCTTTTTATCAAAAATGTTGTTGGTGTACATTATCGTAATTCCAGATAGTTTTTTATAAAAAAAGTTTATTTTGTTGTTTTAACTAAAGCCTTTGATATGGTGGTTCAGAGCACTTAAAGAAAAATGAAAATAAAAAACCCTGAAAGGATAATGTTATAGAAGGAAATATAAAATTGATTTGGAAAAAAAAGAGAGATGGAAGTGAAAGAATGTGTGTGGAGGGAGAATTATAGGTTATCCCAACAGAGACAGAGATTTGTACGCATGCATGTGTCTGTGTGTGATAGCAGGTACTGTACAATGTTTATAGTGTTTGTCTGTTTGGTTTGAATTTAATTTAAATTACTATCTTATCTTTCATTCCATTCACTCACTTTTACCACTTTATCTGACTCCTCCCATGTGGAGCTCCACTCTTCTCTGTCGCTCTCTCTGTCATCAGATCCATCTTCGATTTCTGGGAAAGTTCCTTCTCTTCTCTGTACCATTCTTATACAACTATTCTACATTCTTTCTTCTCGTCCCATACGCCTCTATTATCATGTTTCCTAGGACACAATCATTTTTATAAAATATTCTTCTACAATTCTAATATCATTCTTTTCAACACAAATTATAACTTTATTCTATTTTCCATGGATATTAAAGTAAGAATAAATGAAGGCATGATAGAGAAATTTAAGATAATTTTTAATACGAGGTTTGTGTATGTAAGTGTTAAATTAATATATTTGTATATATTTTGTAATTAGTTTAAACTTTAATTTATATCTGTGATCGATATCAAATATTTTCACACATTAAATAACAAACTATATTGTTCCCACATCATATTAATAAAAGTAAAAATAATAGAATCTCATTAAATGTTTATTAAAAAACTGTACTGTCTAAATAAGATTTCCTTCTTCTTCTTTTCTCACGCATTAAAGGTAAATTATATTATTTAAGTATTAACAGAACTAAACTAAAGTAATTAGTGAGCTTAGTTAAGTTTACTTCAGACGTTCTTCTTCGAATTATCGAACTAATAAAACTTTTTATTTTATTTTTTTTGTCCATATATTGTTTCATAATTTTAGATTTATGATCACTATATGATTAAAATTAGTGAAATTTAAGTTTAATTTAACAATTTAACCTAATATAAAATCCATCTCAATTTGTATACAGTAAGATGAAACTTATCTTTAATTGATTGACGGATTCATTGTAAAAAATAAATTGTCATATTAATTTAAATAAATATATTTTGAATTAATTTTATATTTTTTAATTATTGTTATTACCATTATAATTATTTTAATTGTACAATTTGACGTAATATTTTGATAGTTAATATAGAATTAAAGATAATATGATAAATAAAAATAAATTGATAGAATCAAAATAGATTAATTGAATACAGTCTTAAATTGAACATATGCTCATGTATTTGATTACAAGTAACTTTAGCTTGGTAGTGGGCATTGTATAGTTGCTCTGATTATATTTATAATCAATAAACATACTATAATTAATAACTTTGTTCTCTATTATTTTATGAATATCAAAATACAAATAACAGTTATCAACATAAAAATAATAATTGGGACAATAACTTTTTTTAGGAGAAAAATAACAAATATGTTGTAAAAGTAAAAATAAAATTATTAACACCTGCACATTATAAACTGGGAACCCAATTGTGAGTTTTGAGATTTAAAATTAGTAACTAAATTTAGAGACAGTGACTAAGGGGGTGAAGTTTTATGTGAAAAATGATAAATCCCTGCTGTTATTGCATATTAGTATCTATTTCCAATCCAAAGCGGGAAGCCTTTCTTATCCTTATATTGTTAGAACTTATTTGAACTAGTTTTTTTATAAGAATTAAAAAAAATGAAATAAATGTTGAGTTAAAATTATTTTGTGTATAAATAAGAAAAGGCGTGTAAAATTGTTTTATGTAACGTAAATAAATTCTAATTTATAAAAATATTAATTTTTTCACTTAATTATTTTAAAAATGTTTATAAGGAAATTCTTCCGAACATGTTGCTATTTAAAGTTATTCTTATCAAGGAATGCTACTATTTTCAAGATTAGGTGATTATTTCTTTACTATTATTTTAATATTTTAGATTCATCATTTTTAACTTATTGATATGAAGTTTGATTAACAATTTTTAAATTTTAATTAGGTTTATTCAATCGTGATTTTTATTTTACATAATAATATCTGATTAAATTACAGTACTTAAACTTGTATAAAAAGAGTATATTTGAATTTTGACTTTCTTATTTCCAGGGCTATAATTTTGAAACATTATCTAAAAGCAGATATACTAAAAACAAGTATATACTATATACAGCAACATGTGTGTTTGTTTTTTTTGTATTTTGAAAAGTGAAAATAAATAATTTATAGAAGCTGGCCTAGTTGGTTTCCCGGTACGCACAGCCAGCGCATTGTAGCATCGCCCCTCAACCACCTTTTTCAGACAACGACAACACGTGTCTCCACCTTACCCATCCACGTCAGCACAAGCTCTTTCCCTCACTCTTCACTTCATTTTACCACCACCACCTTTACTCTTTGCTTAGTTCTTTCTTTCTTTCTTCTCTGATTGATTGAACGCAGTGAGTGAGCGAGCGAGGTAGGGTTTTCGTGTGTTCCCTCTTGAGTTCGCTACCATGGGGTCCATCCCCGATCCTGGCGAGTTGAGCGAGTTGACTCAGCCCAGCTTCGACGAGTTCCAGCGCCAAACCTCTCTAATGACCAGCTGCACCCTCCTCTGGAAGGAGCTCTCCGACCACTTCTCCTCTCTTGAGGAGGACCTCAAGCACAAATCTGAAGCCCTAAAACGCAAGATGCGCACGCTCGACTCCGCAACCTCTGACTCCCTCCGCCTCCTCGACCGCCGCGAAACGTCCCTCGACGCCACGCTCCAGATCGCCCTCCGCACGCTCGACACGCGCCGCACAGCCGCCCTATCCTCTTTCCTGGAAGACCACGGGGATGACGACGGCGGCGAGGTTGACGACGCCACCGGCCTCGTGCTCAAACTCAAGTCCTTCTGCCTCCGCATGGATGCCTTCGGCTTCTGGACCTTCCTCAGCGCCAAGAAGAAGGAGCTCGACGGATTACGCGCCGAGGTCCCCGTCGCCCTCGCCGAATGCGTCGATCCGGCCAAATTCGTCCTGGAGGCCATCTCCGAGGTCTTTCCGGTCGACAAGAGAGGGGAGAAGGCCGGCCACGACCTTGGCTGGGCCTGCGTCCTTGTCCTCGAGTCTCTGATTCCGGTTGTCGTCGACCCTGTCATCGGAAAGTCTAGGCTGTTGGTCACCCCCACCGTGAAGGAGCAGGCCACGGAGATAGCGGAGACTTGGAAGGCCAGCCTGGAGGAGCGTGGCGGCGTGGAAAACGTGAAGACACCTGACGTCCACACCTTCTTGCAGCACGTGGTTACCTTCGGGATTGTCAAGAACGAGGACTTGGATTTGTACCGGAAGCTTGTTATTGCTTCGGCTTGGAGGAAACAGATGCCGAAGCTCGCGCTTTCGCTTGGTCTTACTCAGCAAATGCCTGGTATAGTCACAATTACGGTTCTCTGCAAATTGATTTTGTGGATTTGTTGTTTGTTTGCTGAAAGTTGGGTATTGTTTTTAGATATGATTGAAGAGTTGATCAGCAAAGGGCAGCAGCTTGATGCGGTTCATTTTACATATGAAGTGGGTCTTGTGGACAAGTTCCCTCCTGTTCCCTTGTTGAAGTCTTTTCTCAAGGATGCTAAGAAAGTTGCGGCTTCTATTTTGGAAGATCCTAATAATGCAGGCCGAGCAGCGGTATTTTTTCCTTTCTGTCCTTGCTTTTGTGTGGTTTGGTTTGATTTGGTACTCGAACGAGTAAAACTTTTCCAGAAATATTTGCATCAGATAAAAATAACAGGGTAAAATGAATATTAGTTATTTTCTAACTTCTGGAGAAGTTAAATGTGAACTTTTATGGAAGTTAAGTGTCAAGTTAATTCTAGCTCATGGGAAAGTAGTTTGATTCGTTTTATTTCGTTCCTCTAGTAAAGCTTATTGAGTAGTTTATCCAAACCAGCCCTTACTAGTTCAATTTGTGGAGGCTGAACTGTCTTTTCTTTCATGCTTGACGAGTATAGCTGTGAATGTGTAGTTGATGCTTGATACACGTTTCTATTTTTGGTTTATTTTGTATAGACAGAGGATGCAGCTTATTAGAAAGAATATGCCTATACGATTCAGTTTTAGATAGGGGAAGAGAGTGGTGATATCTTTCAGGGTCTTATTGTTTAGTACTTGGTTAGATACTGATCTGATTTCTGATTCTTCTCATCTATTTGTGTTGCTTCTTTGATTAGTTGGAAGGAAAAAAGGGCTGGAAATGGTAAAAACGCTCTATTTGTGTGGTGTTGTTTTGTTGACTTTTTACAAGAGGTGGGTTTAATATATTGACGATTTTTTTGTTTTCGGTGTTGAATGAAATTTGGCAGTACCTAGCTGCAAGGAAAGAGCAGTCTGCACTCAGGGCTGTGATTAAATGCATTGAAGAATACAAACTTGAGGCTGATTTCCCTCCAGAAAATCTGAAGAAGCGACTTGAACAGTTGGAGAAGGTGAAGACAGTGAAGACCGAGAAAAGGAAACCGGCTGCTGTTCCTGCCAATAAGAGAACTCGAGCAAGCAACAGCAATGGAGGTCCAATGCCACCAGCCAAAGCTGGGCGTTTGACGAATGCGTATGTATCATCTTTCCCTGCTGCTCCTACATTTGTTAGGTCTCCATCACACGGGCAATACCCAGCTGCTCTTCCACCATACCCTTCCCCACCCCACATGTATGGCAGCAGAAGTCCCCCAGCAAATCCTTATGCTGCTTATTCGCCGGAGCCTGCACCAGCTATGGCAGGGTCTTACCCAGCGGCTCCTATGAACTATCCTGCATATGGTGGCTATGGAAATGTCTTGGCACCCACTTATCAGCAGGCTTACTACCGATAGAAATGACAACCTCGAAGATGGTAACCACTGATATGACGACCTTGATCCAATTTACTTTCGCAATGTTGTTTGTAATCACTAACCGTTTAACGGTAGCAGTTCTGTGTGTTAATTATAACTACTGTCCCACTTCCTGCTCTGCATGGGGAGAAGCTGTATTTCTAATGTTGATCCCATAGTACTAGGTGATTGTGGAAAGTAACTAGGACGGCCAAGAAACATCAGAAACTCAACAACCACTGTTCGGTTTAGTTGTAGAAAGACTTACTGTGTTTACATTATATGCTTATCTTGGGATCGAACTGAAGGAAAACAAAAAAAGAAAAAAGGTAATCCGTTTCTTGGCAGCTGTTGACTATGGTATAAAGACTATAAAGGAAATAATTTTGTCTGAGATGAATGTTTTTTACATTGATGAGCGGTTCTGCATTCGCACTACCGGACTATGGTGTTTGTTAGTACTGCATTCTTCCAAAGAAAAGTTCTATATCTTTTTGCAAGTATTAACCTGTTATTTATTAAATGCATAAAGTATTAATGTTTTTAAGATGTTAAACATGTGTTTTTATGTAATATATTTTTCTATAAAATGTTAGGAAGATTGATTAGAGAATAATTAGGAAGATTAGCAATTAGTTTTTTCTTGCCCAAAACCTAAGATGATGAGAAAAGAGAATGCGAGTAACCCTGGTCGAGAGGGAAAGTTGAGATAATCCTGCCAGCTAAATCAGGGGTGTGTATTTGGTTTGGTGTAACAGTATATCGCTTGGGGACAAAAATGAAGAAAACAGATAGCAATTATGTGTTCCTGAATAGTGGGAATAGTGTTTGCATTTACGCTACTTACCTAATTAAACTGAGCGCAACAACCCCTATAAAGGAAGAAAACATTCAGAACGTGAGGTGGTAGTAAAGACCACTAAGGAGGCAGGGAATCTTTGATGACTATCCATAAAAAGAAGGAAGAAAGCACTCGGAACATACAGTTATTGCAATGACCACTATGGAGGCAGGGAATCTTTGATGGGTAGTTTTTTTACATTCGTAATACTCAACTAAGGTATTTGTTAGTATCGCATTCAACCGTCCTTATCTTATTACATTCCTTTATTGGCATTCTTCTAAAGAATAATTCTAAATTAATCCTCTTGTTTACTAAATGTAGAAATTTGTTGTTTTCTTATGTTTTTGACAAATACTTTTCATATTTTTATTATAAGATGCTGAGAAGATAATGTAGGAAGAGTAGCATTAACTTATCTTTTGCCCAAAATTAAATATGCAGAGAAAATTATGCGAGCAAACCAGGCTTAGAAACCAGTAGGAGAACATTTCCAACTAAATTTTAGTTTGTGGTATGTATTTAGTCTGTATAATTTCTGTTATTGAAATAAAATATGAAGGAACGAGATTGCAATTATGAAACCTAGGAAAAAAGTATTCACACTACTCAACAACCCAAGAAAAGTAGGAAGAAACACAGAAGATAGGTGGTTGCAAAAGAAGACCACATGGAGGCAGGGAATCTTCTCTCACATGTAAGCTAGCTTACACAGTCGAGTTACAGCTTGCAACTCGACTTTTCTTATCACTCAGTTTGGTTTTCACCCTGTCCTTCACGACCATTCCCGTTAGAGTAACTTCCGATTATCTTGGTAGCCTAGGCCTTCATCTTTCATGTACCCTTGTTCCTCTGATGCCAAAATCATCGTTCAAATGGATGTGATGTTGTGTTTTGTGGATCATGATGCTTGAGCTTGGCGAAAGTGTCAAACAAGCCTGGCTAGTAATGTGTTTGCATGCATGACATGTTCTTTAGGTCACAAGTTAGTGCCCCTTAAGAAACATTTTCCTTGTATGTTGAGGGTGAAATGGCTTTTGATTTTAGGACAAATTATATGTCCTAAATAAATGACAAATATTCTTCAAAGAAAAGGAGAAGACAGAAAACATGGAGGGGTGAAAACAGATAAAAACAAGTCCACATTTTGCAGAGACGTTGATTAAGTCTCAAGTAAAAGCGAAATATGTATCTGCTGTACAAAATCAATGACACTTCTTTTGTGAATAAGACGCAGACTTGGCAAGGTTCCTACTTTTTACTAGCCCAGGGGTCCTTACATATCATGAACCATTTTGCTTTGACATTTAATCATCAAAAGTCTCCGTTCATGCTTACATTATTGCTGTCATTCCATCTAGCTAGCTTCTAAGGCTGTTGTTGAAGGGGCAATTTTGGCTCAGTTGAACACGTAATTTACACTCCAAGGAAAGATGAAAAACTGGACCAAGGAATAATAGCTTCAAAATCCAGATTGTTTTTGAATAGAAGATTGATGGTGACGCTAATGTGAAGGTAGAGATTAAGCAAGGAAAACCCAGAAAGGAAATCCAGTGACACTGAAGCAGTTGACAGATGACATGTGATCCATAATTGGGTATTGTAGAGACATGAATGACGGATATAAATGAAGCATCTTCTCTCAGTGTTGTAGCACCTTAATGGGGGACATCCACTATTTCTTCACGTGAAAACCCTAATTGTCTTTCTGGAGCTACCCACCTAAGATTTTAGACACTTCTCACATTTCTACTATTTTCAATCAGACCTATAAAATATATACACATACTTTACAACTCATTTTAATAATATAATAATATAAATTAGAATTTTAAGTTAAAATGTAAAAAAAATTAATTAAAGTATTACTACTTAAATATATATTATTATATTATTAAATTGAACTTTTAAGTGAATTTTTTCCTTCAAAGAGTTTCAATCTATCATTTCTTATATTGATGAAAAAATTGTATTTTTAATCTTTATAAATAGACAAATGTTGCAAAATTTTCAATTTTTTTTGTCTTTAAACTTAAAAAAGAAGACATAGATTTAGTATTTCCCAGCTTTAAAAAAAATGATGAATTTTTAAAAATGACTAAATTTTTATACTTTTAAAAATATCAAAATAATTTATATAGAATTGTCAAATCAAAAGCATGTATTTGAAAAACATTCTGTAGTTTAATTTGACATGAAATGAGCAACCGAGCCTGTTTTGATTAAAGTCATAGCTTGAATCTCAACCATGATTTAAAAAACCAATGATGGGATTAAATCGAAATTGTTGCATATTTCTACATATGGTTTGCGTTGCTTTAGATTTTATATTGTCCAAAATTTGAATATCCCTTTTCATATATGATAAAACTCAATAGAAATAAGCTGAGTTTAGAAAAGTACACATCCTTATTGCTTAAGCATTACTACGAACTTTTATAATATATATATATATATATATATATATATATATATATATATATATATATTCTCAAAAACTTTTATTTATTTACCATCTTAAATAATTTAAAAAGAACAAGGTGATATTTTTATAGTATGTCAACTAAAAAAAGAGAGTTAGGCTCTCACTCTTCCTTTATGAATATTTTTATGAAAAAACCTAAGTAAACATATTTTCAATAAACAATATCTTTGGGGAATGTTATTTTTCAAAATAAAAATCATAAAAAAATTGTGCTATAAGTTTAAATCATGATAGTAAGTTTAGTAAACCGAGGGTCTAATAATAATTAAAAGAACCTAAATTTAATTGTTAAAAGTTGAGTTTGTTTAATTGAGTAAAATTTAATATCATTACAAAAAATATATAAATCAGTTATATTAATATAAGTCATCTTGAAAATCCTTTAATAAATAATTAAATAATTTTCTTTTTAAAAATAATGGTTACATAAATTTTTTAATGCTATTTTTATAAATTAAATGTGAATATATATCAAACTGTATTATTTTTCTCATTTTGAATTAATTACTCATATAATTAATTGATATGATATAATCTGAAGTCAAGATTAAATTTAATACAAATGTCAAAACACACGTTTATTTATTTATTTAATAAAATCATATATTTTAATGTAATGAAAATATGAATACATTAAACTAATACTGTTAGAATAAACTAACATTAATCTCATAGATAATGGAAGCTCCATTATTATTAGAATATTGTAAAACTTATTTTAATTAGTACAGGTTATTAATAAAACACATAATAACCAATTTAATTAAATATATGATATAATGTGTATTTAACAAATATTTGGTGGTACTATTTACGTTACATTGAATTGGAATGTCATTTTATTATTACGTAATTGGATTTTTATTATAAAATTGATTATTGTTATTCTTCTTATATTTTATTATTTGAGAGTTTAATAACTTATTTTAGATTTTATTGATAATTTATGTTGTATTATTTGAGTATTTTGTGTGGAAGAGTTTGTCTTGCATTATTATTTTATTTAGCCTATACTACTGTGAAGTGAGTTAGAAAAAAAAAAAAAAAAAA
>Ga0209700_107557_pt1 | contig 15141 bp, 7 predicted proteins | sample SiratroredBW_FD_187528 | JGI IMG/M metagenome (GOLD analysis project Ga0209700, IMG submission 187528) | Root nodule microbial communities of legume samples collected from California, USA - Siratro red BW (SPAdes) (version 2) | ecosystem: Host-associated > Plants > Roots > Nodule | place: USA...
CCCTTCCATGGAAAACCTTCTTTTATAGCAGCAGGGTTAAATTTGTAATTTCCTCATGTCTATTATTGGAATTTTGAAAATTATGGAGGTGCAGGAAGATGATATGGAGGTGCAGGAAGAAGCAGTCTTCATGGACAGCTCTTTTGGGCTATTTCTCTTCTGATCGGCCCAAAGAATAGCTCAATCAGGCCTTTACGTTGTGCACCTCCATAATTTAAAAAGACACCCATTTAATTTGAAAATCCAAATTTGCCCTTTAAAATTTGTATATTTGAATGAACCATTCATAATATAAAAGATATATCCTAGTCTGTACATTTTGGACTGTACTTCAAAATGCACAATCTACAATATAGTCCGAAATACAATACTTTTGTATTTTAAAACTTTTTTTTTATATATTTTTATAATTAATTTCAAACACAAATAATTTTAAGGACTCACTTTTGTATCTTAAACACAATTAACTTGTTTAATACAAAGTGTTTTCTAATATTTACAATATTCATATAAAGTAAACACAACAAACAATAAAAATATATTATATATTAATAATTGAAATTTTTATACAATATAATTGTTAATTTTAAAATAGAAAACTTAATTACATTACAAAACTTCCTAAGAATTATAACTATGTCCTTATTATCTGTCTCATGGATGAATATGGTGTAAATTACCCTCTCAACTCTGATATTAAGAGCTAATTGTAATGTACTATTATTTTCATCTTATATTAAATATATTTTGCCACATGTTTATGGATATTATGATTGTAAAATGAATGCTAATGATCTTCTTGCATACATTGAAATGACATTAATATTTTAAATATTAAAAAATAATCATATTAAAAAGATAATAGATAAAGAATAATATAAATAACTCATAAGAAAACATGCTCGTATAACACTAATTATGTTCGGCTATTATCTGAACGAACCACGACACCATAATACATATAATTAATTCATCTGCAAAAAATTATATAAAAGTATGACACTAATGTAAAAAAATGTGAGGATAATCATATTAATAACAATATTGAAAATTTTATATTAAAGATAAAATAATTTTATACTTTGTAATTGTATAAACCTTATAAACTAATTTTGTAAGTAATGTCCGATTTAAAATTAATTTATTAAAACGATAGTGTACTATCCAAACTCGGTTTTAGAGGATATAGGCGTTTAGTATGCGGGTGCAGTTTAAATTTAGGGGGTTTATAATGTAGAGCCCACTCGATCACCTATATGGGCTATTACCATTAGCAGGGGTTCAGAATTTGGTAGTAGAAGTTGCTAATTGTCTTTTGTGTAATCACATTCACATAGTTGTGTGGGAAATCCGATGGCACAGCAACTATTACCGACCGCATATTCACCTCAATATGTAACTCTTGGGCGGGTCAGAATTTCGAAGCCATCGATATGGGCCACGAAACCGACTACCGTTTCTTCACCATCATTTACTACCTCAGCTCCTCTTCGCTACGCCTCGCGTTGCTGCTGCTCGAGCGCTACCTCTTCTGTGGAAGACAATTTACCCTCTTCAGCAAAAATCTTCGTCAAAGGTGATGTTTCACGCTCTATCTCCATTTTATTTCACTGAAATCCTCTCTCCAATAGCTTGCGCTTCAATTTAGGTCGTTTTCGTTTGTTGAGAAGCTAAACACAATTGGTTTATGAAATTAATTACATGTTTGTGGATGATAATTGAGGTACTAGTTGCTTCTGTCCTGGATAATAATAATAATGTACCCATATTATCAGGTTTAAATTCTTTTTCATTGTGGGTATTTAGTGCAAGAGACTAATTCCTACTTTAATTTGCATTAAGAATGGCAGATTTTGTGCCAGTAAAAGGGACGTACGAAGTAGCTGTACAATTGTCTGATCGAAAATTCCTGTCATTATTGTGCAGACTATTATTTGTAAACTTTTGCTTCTGAAATAGGGAAATGTCTCGTCTAAAATGTCATTGTCTCCAAAGTAAGCAAATAAGGTCATATCTAGTCTTGAATTTCAGTGGGTTAAGATCATTATGTATGTTTAATTACATCAAGGACTATGCACAATTACTTGTGCACTTTAAATTGTTAAAAGACTTCTAAGTGAAATAGAATTTCTTTGCTTAGTTGGGAATTAGCTACTTAAGGCCAGCTCAAGTATGGTCTACTTTCAGTTAGCATTTTGTCATTATAGTCTAATATTTAAAAAATGCAAATTAATGAGAATGAGTTGAATGATTCTGAATCAATGATAACTTACGGACACCAGACAAGACGTCAGTATTGCTCAATGCTTGCAAATATTTACAAATTTGAACGCCTCCCTTCTAGCCCATTATCCTCCTATTTATAGATATGATGGGTCTGGCCTATGATATCCCTCTAATTATTAACTATTTTGAATCCCTTTATTCTATATATCCTAACAGAATTCTTATGATAATGCGCCTTTCAAAAGTAAATGCTGTGAGTGTTGCAATATTTATAATATAATTTAACTATTTAAAGAACTTTATTATAGGAGTGCCATTGAGGAGTGGATGTCACCTCACTCTTTTGGCTAGTGTTCAAACTGTTTTGGAAAGGTTTCCTAAGGAAAAAACTACTTTTTAATTGATACACGGTGGAGCTTTGGAGGGGTTTCTAACATGTGTCCAAGCTGTTTCCGATGGATTTTGTCAGACGTGCCAACGCATTCTGTAGAGGTATCCATGCTTTATAGATTATAACAAATTAAGGAGCTACCTAGCTTATTGGAAGTTGGCCTTCAGTTCTTCAAATAAAAAAATGTTGATGTGCTTGCATGGTGATACGATCCAAAGGCTGGCAACCCCAACTTTGAGCTGAGCCAGAAAAAGTTAACCAAATTTCAGGCTTGGTTTTGGTTAGTCTAGCCCACACATTTTATTGGGTTATTTGAACATGACCCATTTTTGCTGCTTTATTAGGAATGCAAAGCTACATCCTAGAATTTCACAAGTTTTTGAGAGTAGAGACTATCCTGGGCAGTATGTCTTTTTCTTAAATACTGAGTATTATTTCCGTGTTGCTAAATATCTTATGTGGATGTCATGTCACTAATCATCTAATAAAAGCGAAAGTATTGAAACTATTGAATCCATTACGCTCTTGTTTCACCATCACAAAAGATCTGTTGTTTTGCATGCGGAAAACATGTTGAGTTGATATGGATTGATCCGCTAACTGCAATGTTAGTCTTAATAAGACACCGGCTTTCATTTTCTGTGATGAAAATCATTCTACTGAAGTTTTCTGGGCCATTGCAGGGCTACCTCACTCAGTCTCTGAAGGAAGATTGAGGAAGGTGTTTTCAGAGTTCGGTGAAGTTAATTTAGGTAATAATAAATGCTTTCATTTTTTAATAGTCTTGGATCTGTTAAGGACCGTTAATTTTAATTACTTTATCTTATGGCAGTCCAGCTTCCAAAAGATGAGGAGTCTGGACAGTCTTTAGGATTTGCATTTATTTGGTTTGTAAAGGAAGAGTGTGCGAAATTGGCTATTCAAGAGATGAATGGAAAGGTGTGCATAACATTTGAGAGTTTCCCAACTATAAGACATATCCTATCCCATCCTTGCTAAAATGATTTTGACAAGGTAGCTGGATTTTTGTTGTAGTTTTTTGATGGCAGGTTTATTTATGTTACAATTGCAAAGCCTGGTTCATCAAACAAATCGAAGAGCACAACAGCCTACAAATTTTAATCATATCAGCAGTTGTTAATAGCATCTTTTCATTCCCAAAATAACAATATCAATTTTATATAATGTAGTCAGTGCCAATACACTTTTCCACACTCTTGTAGAATCTGGACCCTATAATTTCAATATTGGATCACTGGTTCAATGCTACACGTTATACTCCATAGCCTCATAATCCCCTTGATCTGCAAAGTTACTAGACTTTATCACAAAAAGAATCACTTATGTGTGGGTATGCATATTAGCCTTTCTATAACCCAAAAATATACTTGGAAGTTGATGATCAAGAACAAGAAGCAGTTCAAGTCCACTTTGGGGGGCTGTAGATTTTACCTTCTATCTTTCAGTACCTGCTTCAATCACTATCATGACCACATTCAAGGCTCCAGATGATCGGCCAGGGGAGCCGCAAAGTTGGGATCAATATGGAGGAAGATTCACGCGTTGAAGCTGGGATCTTCCGGAAGACTGAACTAGACGCTGTCCTTCCGTAAGTTAAGCAGCAGTATATTACCTGAGTGATTTTTATGATATCAAAATCTTCTGCCATCACAGGGGAGGTTCTATATCAGTTCATAATTGATTGGCACCAGATTTCTGCAGAATCTTAATTTAACTGTGAAGTCTAAATTACTTTCTCAAGTTTGTCTTTCACGAGTTAGATATAACATCTTTTGTTTCCTGATTTTTTATTTAGTTCTGCATTCCCCTTTCCCAAAATACGTGTCACAATGGTTCATGATCACATTGTCAACATCCAATTTTGTCCGAGTAAACTTTATTTCAAAAGTGTTCTAAAAAAAAATATTTCTATTATTTGTCTTTAAAAAAAAATTGGGAGATTTATCAAGATTTCTTGGTCATTGTAAAAGCTGTTTTGGTTTCTTGAAAAATAAAAAGGCATGAAAAATGAAAAGACATGAGTCTTTTTGAAAATGAAAAGGCATGAGTCTTTTTGAAAATGAAAAAGCATGGGTCTCTTGGGACATGAAAAGGCAGGAGTTTCTTGGAAGATGAAAAGACATGGGTCTTTTGGAAAATGAAAAGGCAAGGGTCTTTTGGAAAATGAAAAGGAGGGCTCTCTTATAGAGAGCATAAAAAGAAGAGGAAGCAAAAAGAAGGGATCCAAAACCATCATCATCCTCACCGTTGAGCCACCTTATACTCTTGAGCCATAGGACTTCCCTCACTCATCTCACTCTACACTCACCCTGCATATACAACACTCGTATTGCTTACATACTCATTCATGGTTACATACCATGGTTTTTCATGAAGAAAGTCCTCTCTTCCCTGTTTTTTCGCCTAAACACCTTCCAATCACCTTCAAGAAGCTTTCAGAACAATTGGAGCAGCCCAGAATAGCTTGAAAAAACTTGGAGAAGCTCTTGTCGGAAAATCGGGCTTCGTCGGAGCTCTGCCACCAACTTGGGTTTTCTGCCTCCATTAGGTGTGTCTCTTTCCCTCCATCTCATTTCTACCGTTTCTATAACTTGAAGACGTCTTGAAACCTCCATTTGAGCCTCGCCGGTGCAAGTCCCATTGAGGAAGATGACCGGCGAGCATTGCGAGCTCATTTTCTCCTACCACAGACCTCCTTTCTCTTCCATTCCACCTCCATTGAGACGAGGAGGAGAGGAACGTTCATCACCCCATGGCGTGACGTTTCGCTGTCGTCAGAGACTCGTCGGAAAACCAGTTCAGCGAGCTTAGTGTTCAAGTAGCTAACTTTGATAGCAGATTTCAGGAGATCTAGGAACCTTTAGAAGAAGGTGGGGGGTTGCATTGGAAAGTTGGGTTTACCCTCTTTCCATTGGTATGCCACAACCTTATTTATGAAATCTATAGATCCCTCAAAAATAAATGTCAAGATGCGGGTCTAGTATGGATAACTTAGAATATTTTCTGGGCACTATATAAAATCATAGACATTGTCTTGGGGCTGACTTTGGGAGATTCGTTCTCTCTGGTCTTGAAGCTTTAGGAGGTGCATGAGCTATCATTGGAAATCTCTTTTTACCCTCTTTCCATTGGTCTAGAGTGGATGCATATATGAGATCATTTGGTCACCCAAAATCACTCCGAAAGTAGTGTCCCAAACTGGTTTCTGGGCTTTCTAGAAACTAAGTCATGAGAGACAGCCAACACACCAACTTTGGAGAATTTGTTCTCCCAATCCTTGAAGTTGCTAGGAGTGTATAGGTAACCAATGAAAAGCCCTTAAACTCACCTTTAATTTGACACCAAATTTGCTCATTTTTATAGCCATTTGATCATCCAAATTTGGCCTCAAAGTTGCCTCCTCACAACTTTTTTCATACACCAAACCATCATTTGTAGACCAGCCTAAATCACGCGCAAGCCACACTCGTTAGCATTTTTGTGTAGATTAATGGTATGCTCGTTGCCTCCTTGTCTCATACCACCCACTCCTCACCAAAAAACCCCCAAAAAATCAGAAAATCACAAAAATCACTAAAAATAAGAAAAAACGATGTGTTGGTTGTCTTTCATGACTTAGCTTCCTAGAAACCAGTTTGAGGCACTACTTTTGGGGTGATTTTGGGTGACCAAATGATCTCATAAATGCACCCACTCTAGACCAATGGAAAGACGGTAAAAGAGATTTCCAATGATAGCTCATGCACCTCCTAAAGCTTCAAGACCAGGAAGAACGAACTTCCCAAAGTCAGTCCCAAGACAAGGTTTATGATTTTATGTGGTGCCTAGAAAATATTCTAAGTTACCCATACCGGACTCGTATTTTGACATTCATTTTTTAGGAATCTAGAGATTTCATAAATGGGGTTCTGGCATACCATTGGAAAGAGGGTAAACTCAACTTTCCAATGCAACCCCCAGCTTCTCCTAAAGGTTTCTAAATTTCCTTAAATCTGCTCTCAAAGTTAGCTACTTGAACACTAAGCTTGCTGGACTGATTTTTCGGGAAGTCTCCGGCGACAGCGAAACGTCGTGCCATGGGGTGGCTAACGTTCCTCTCATCCTCGTCTCAATAGAGGTGGAATGGATGAGGTCTGTGGTGGGAGAAAATGAGCTCGCAAGGCTCGTCGGTCATCTTTCTCAATGGGACTTGCACCGGCGAGGCTCAAATAGAGGTTTCAAGGCGTCTTCAAGTTATAGAAATGGTGGGAATGAGATGGGGAAGGAGACGCACCTAGTGGAGGTAGAAAACTTGAGGTTAGTGGCAGAGCTCCGATGAAGTCCCATTTTTCGACGAGAGCTTCTCCAAGCTTTTTCAAGCTATTTAGGACTGCTCCGATTGTTCTAGAGGTGATTGGAAGGTGTTTAGGCGAAAAAATAGAGAGGAGAGGACTTTCTTTATGAAAAACTATGGTGTGTAACTATGAAGGAGTATGTGAGCAATATGAGTGTTGTATATGCAGGGTGAGTGAGATGAGTGAAGGGAATCCTGTGGCTCAAGAGTTTAAGATGGTTCAACAGTATGGATGATGTTGATGGTTTTGGATTCCCTCCTTTTTGCTTCCTCTTCTTTTTATGCTCTATATCACTAAAAGAGAGCTCTCCTTTTCATTTCTGAAAAAGATCCCTGCCTTTTCATTTATCAAGGGACTCATAGCTTTTCATCTTCTAAGAAACTCCTATCTTTTCATTTTCTAAGAGATCCATGACTTTTCATTTATCAAGAGACCCATGTTTTTTCATTTTCTAAAGACACTGACTTTTTATTTTTTAAGAAACCAAAATAGCTTTTGCAGTGGTCAAGAAATCTTTATAAATCTTTCAAATCTTTTTTTTTAAGATAAATAATAAAAATAATTTTTTTTAGAATATTTTTAAAATAAAATTTAGCTGGATGATATTAGGTGTTGGATAACATATTTTCAATGAGTGTCTTGATAACATGAGAATGAACTGGCCGATTACTCCACTTAGATGTGTTTTTTATTATAGTGTAGCTCCATCTGTTTTGCTGTTAATGTGGCGAATCTTACATGTTGGAAGAAGCCGATTTAAACAGAAGCTGGAATCTTAATTAATTTAGGTGCCTATGTCCATGTATCTAGAGATCGAGTAATAACACTTTTTTCATTAACAATTTTGATGTCGGTATTTCTATTCACTTTCTTATTTTTGTAAATTTGGTTTCTTGCAACAAAATAGCACGTGCGATATTCATGATTTATATATATATATATATATATATATATATATATATATATATATATATATATATATATATATAATTTAAAAATATAGAACTAAAAGATGATAATTTTATTAAAAAATTGTCACTTAAGTACTGACTTTAGTATATCAAAAAATCAAAATCATCAAAGGTAACAACTAACTCAATTTATAATGTTTAAAGAAGTAATTCATTTTGATACTTTTTAGAAAAAAATTGTATCACTGATTGAGAAACCGGATTTACATAAAGAAGATAAAGTTTCACAATAGTGTAACAAATCAGTCAAAGGCCTTAGAGTTTGTAGAAAGTGCGTAGAATATAAATCCACTATGCTTGGAGTCCATGTTCTTTAAAAGAGAAGTTATATACTATTTGGTAGTGCAAGATATTTAATGTAAATCATTATTAGCTTGAGTCACCACTCCAAAAGACTACCGCTTCATGATATACGGTGACATCTTCTAAAAATATTGTCAGCAATAACAAATAATGCATTTCTTGAAGATTCAGTCTAATGATTAATTGTTTACTATGTTTTTGTTTTTCTATCATCAGCAAAAGCACATGTATGCTATAAAGAGTACAAGGAATACCGAATCTTGAGGCTTCAAATTAGGTTTTAGTAGACCTTTGAAATGTTATATATAATTTGGTTGTTCACAGCTTAAATTTTGTTGATAAATCTTTTATTTCCCTACCATAATTTTTCTTTTTCTTTTTCTTGTATTATCTATGTTTTTCTCATTGTAAATTTCATCAATTTTCCGTCTCATGTGAACAGGTTAAACCCTACAAATTATGTAAATATTAAAATATAAAATAGATGTACAATGTTTACCCTAATTTAGTTTTAGAGTTAGAGTCTTTGTTAAAATACACGATTTTTCTTCTTTCATTTCCTATTTTTTTTCAAAAAAAAAATTCATTAGTTGTTGGTTATTGTCTTAAAAAATAATTTTATGGGTAATACAATTTATTATAATCCAGTTAAATTTAGAGTATAATTAACAAGAAATTCTGAAAAAAATAACGGTTTACAAAACGTTATTTTTGTAATATATTTATAGAAGACATGTAAACTTGGTGATTTTTATTTTTAATCTTAGATCTCCAACAATTAATATCCTTTATAAGAATATATCCTTTCTTATATATTCTTTCGTTATTTTGAAAAATTCAAATAATTTGCATGAATTATAAAACTCACATGTTAGATTGAATTTTCCCTACCTACTAGATCCTGATTCCGTCTCAGATAAAGGAATTTAATTTTCCTAACCTTTTATTATTTTCTCAAATAAGACAACTTTATATTTTAGTATCGCCAAGACAAATAAGATACTTTGTTTTAAGTGAATAGTTTTGTTAGGTGTGAAGGGTCCTAATCTCCTAATTTTTGTTTGCATATTATGTAAATTAATATGTAATAATTTTTTTTAATTTTAATATATTTTAGATATTTGACATCCTCAAAATTTTTGCATATATATTTTAATACTTGCAAAACATTTTCTAAAGATCAACCTGTATTTTCATTCTCTACATAAGTTTGTGTTAGCTATGTTTTTGCAAGTATTTTAATTTTGCAAACATACATCAAATGTTATGTGTTTAGCTTTCAAGTTACGTAGGATATTACGATGTACTTGTAAAATAACATGAAATGGTATAAGCACCGAATCAAATCGAGAAAATAAATAAATTTTGAATTAGAACAGTTACACTTATTTATTACATTCCTCTTCCTTTCTAATCTATATAAATATTATATCATTTTAAAACTTTTAATTATAAGATTTATTCTCAAAGTTTATTGTTAGATTGTAATTAAAATTAGTGAAGTATATCCTGTTATGTATTATCTTGTTCTCTTCTATTCCCAGTTTCGATGCACTTATTATAAGGAATGTTTTAAACATTTCAAAGTAAGTTAATTAGATATATAATTAAATTATAATATATAATCAAGTGCAACTATCACCTTACCAACTTAATATGTGAGTTAATTAAAGTACTCATTCTTTATAATTCTTCTTCTTACTAATTTCATTTTGCTTAAGAAAAATTTGGTTTTGAATCACACCCCCTTGTCATTGAGGACTTGTAAAAAGAAAAAGACCTTGGGATACTGCAAAAGATTTTTCAACAAAGCAGGAGATATGATAAAAAGAGAAAGGAACAAGTCACGATTTGGCACATCCTACACTGCAGCTGCAGAGACACAAGAAGCTTCCGTTCTCACATGCTTTTTCACTTCAATTATTATTCTGTAAAAATGAACGTATGCATGTGGCTACATGGATGGAAAGTAATCAGCGACTAAACTTTCAAACTTGTGTCCCCCAAAATTTCAAACCTTCAAAAAGTTGTGTTCAAAATTAACTCATTCCAACCCCAGTCCTAAGGGCAATAAACATTGCCTCTCACAAAATACATTGCATGATTTTCATGTGCTGGCCTCACTCTCTAATTCATGCAGTGCCCCTCCTTACACCACACATGCTCAATTTCAGAGTTGTCAAATTTGGCCAACCAAGCTCCTTTTTCAAAGTTTAAGGAGGCACAACCTAGTAATTTCGGATAGAAATTGAATTATCCACTGAATATAAAACTTTTAATAGATGTAAATTTTACTTTACAGATCAATTTTGTAAAATTAAATTAGATTTGAGAAATTGAATTAGATTTAAAATTAGTTTGTTAAGATGGTATGTCATTCTATAAATTATCTTAATAAATTTGTTGAATCTATGAAATTAGTGTTATGAGATCATTATTAAATATATAATTTAATACGAGTTAAACGGTTTCTGTATTAAAGATGTGTAGATCTATATAATAAAAGCTATTAAATTTTATAAGATTGAATTATTTTTAAATTTTCTTTCTTAATTTTTCTATTTTTCATTACATAATTATCTGTTGTCAATTTGATTGGAAGGAAAGTAAAAGAAAATCTCAATCGAATTGGTTAATCAGATGAGCTAAAACAATAGAATGTTAATATCCATTTCTTTTAGCAATATTCCCTGAGATATAGGAACTGTTGAGCTTTGTGGTGGAGTTTAAAAGCCACTTTTGCTTTGTCTCAAACGCTAGCCAAAACAACACAACATATAGGTGTCCTATTTACTCATGCTGAATAATTCAGTTCTGATTTGTCATCTTCTACTTGTTCCAATTTCAAATGGACCTCATATTTCGTAACAACAATCAGATAAGCATCTCTCTCTCTAATACACCTTCCACAGGCTTTCCTGCACTCATAATACAAACTCATTACCCTGTGTTTCCCTAAAGGGAATGTTGCCACACCGTTCCTGTGTAGTCTCAGTTAGTCACATCTGAACTACACAGATCACCTAACTTTGTCCATCACTGTTCTTTAAAAGACAACAGATAGTTGTCACAGTAGTAGAACTCCCCACCAGCCTGGAACTTTCTTTTCTCACATTTCTGACCAAAAACACAACCAAACCCCAACACTTGAAACAACATGTCCCCAGTTTTATCTTCACTCTTCCCAAGTGGCTTCCATCTGTGTCACCCTCCTTCATGTGTGGCCACTCTCTCTGTGACTCAAATTTCATCTTGACAATTTTACTGGGCCCCATTTTAGCTGGATATCTTTACATTAATCCCAAAGGTCCACAAAGATTAGTTATAGATGCTAAGGATCTTATCTTTGACACTTTTCATGCTTAAAGATAAGATGTATGACCTTGGGAGCGTTTGAGTGCCAATCCTTTTTTATAAACATTAAGACATTATTTGACAAGCTTGTAAGTCACATGCTGAACCCCATCTCAAGTAGAACAAATAAAGCTCTTGGAAGAAGGAGTGGACCAAAGAGGGGGGTGATGTTGAAGTTCTGGTTGATTTTTGTTGGGTTCACCCCACAAGGCTCTAGTGAAAATCATGCCCTTTCACTTGTATCTCTCATCTGAACTGGTTAATGATGAAGAAAGCTAAAGAGGGCTCTCTATTTGAGAGGATAAGATGTTAGCTTTAGCCGCACTGTTTAAGATAAGGCTGGTGTTTTTGTACTTGCTAATCACTTTCAGGGAAGCGACAACCACTAATGGCCGGCATGATTTAACTAAAAACTTAGCGTCTGAGTTGAATTTGGAAAGAGAAGGCACGTGACTTTGATGTGAAACTCAAGTACAAGTGGAGCCTTAACATGAGCGCGTGCAATTCCAACACGTGGATCCAAATCCAATCACTACATTTCACCCTCCTTCCACGTAGATTTTATCTTCAATAAATTGTGCCTACATTGGAGGAGCTGCATGCACAACTGCAATTTCAGCTTCAAAATGGGAAACATGGGTAGGAGATTTTCCAAGTTCAGGAGAATGGCAAGGCAACAAAGAGGGAAGTTTTACATTATGAGGGTCTGTATCTCTATGCTTCTAAATTGGCATAAGTACTCTTAGTCCCACAGACACTTTTTTTGTGCTCTCCACATGCTTTGAGGTGTCATCATCTAGCTCAATGGCTTTGACCCTTATACATTAGCATTTAATGAAATTGTGTAGTTAACATCTATGGAGTGTAATTTGTGGCTTAATTTTTTTGGAGCAATATAAATCTCTTCATGGTTGTTGCTACTTTAAAGTACCTGGTCAGTGTAATTCTTTTTTTGTGTTTGAAAATAATCCCATTCCAGTGGTTAACAGTGAATGAATAGAAGTCAATGTCCTTCTTAAAGCTTTTACATGTATGCATGGAACCTCGTAGGTTACTTATTTTGCTTATGTTGTACGTAAATACAAAAAAAAGATATCCAATTTTCACTCCTACACTGTTACATGATCAGTTAAAAAGCTTATTCAATCACAACATTCTGTTGTGTGAAAGGCATCATGTTATATTCCACCAGTAATGTGCAACATATGAGGTGCTGATTAAAACAAGCTAAAGATCTCTTCTCTATCACAAGGTGAAATCCTAGCTGGAGTATGTGATTGGTTGGTTAACTTTATAATAAAGTAAAATATTCGGTTCATTATTATCGATACTATCGAGGAGAATCAATACAACACAACCTGAAATTCAGGCACAAATGCGTTTTCTTTGGGAATATACTATGCTAACAGTTACAAAGGCAGATAATATATAGGGTTTGAACAGACAGGGTTGGACACTACTGTTAGGATGAGATGCTGAGTTGTATTAAGTCCCTCTTGCTTACTGATTTAGCAGGGAGACAGTGTGATAGAGAGTGCTTTGTCATCTTCCATTCTTTTCTGGGACCACCCATGTCACCTGCTACACCCTCTCGCACATTCTTTGCAACCTTCTATGATTCTCACACACACATATATGTATATATATCACACCTAGTTCTGGCTCCATAAGGGATACAAAATCAAAGTACTATATTCAGTTCTAAAGATCTAAAGTACTAAAACTCTTTCTTGTGTCCTTTAGGCCTTTGTTTTTGACCATGGCAAGACAATCCTTATCAGTTCCAAAATCTGGGGGGTTAATGCAACGGTGTTCAAGGCACTTCAGGGAGCAGAAAACTAGATTTTATATCATATGGAGGTGCACAGTGTTTCTTATGAGGTGCGAAGACAGGTTTTGACTGGTGCCTTAGAAATAGAGGAAGAACATAGTTTTGAGAATACAGCCAGTTTTTTTCTTTTATCATGTTATATGTACACGCAGAGTGGCTGCAAGGCTTCAATTACACAGTCTCTGCCACAAGATTTGCTCCACCAAGTTGTTCTGCTGTGTTACTTTGCCTGTAAAAAGGGCAAGTGTCAACCGAGGAGGAACCCAGAAATTCTGTTGTTGATAAACATATGTATAGTTACTAGATTTTGTTTTAGTTTTCTTTTACTCTCTTGGCCTACACTTCTAAGTTTTTTTCTGTTCATTGGCGAGAAAAACTTACGCAATTAAGATCAATAGGTCATTCTCACGTGTGTGACAAAATCTCTTTATTTTCTTTGGGTACGTATAATCTCCATCCATTTCTAATGTTTTCTTATTTTCTTTTTTGAGCTAAGTACAGAACCGTTTGAACCATGTTTAGTGCTCCTCTGAGTACTCTTTTTCTGAGACAAGCGTAGGCGAAATTGAGAAAAAATGTCTTAAAAAATTAAAAATATGTATCTGATTATGTTGGTCTTATTCCAACCAAACACTTCATCCATACATTAACTAAAGACCAATCAGTTCTGGACCAGATGATAGTTTCTTTTTCAGCCATATGGAGAACTGTAATCTAAGCATCTTGGTAAACTAATTCAACATTTACAACGAAAATTTAGTTCGGACCGTTCCTGTTAAGACTGTCTTGGAAAATCCAAGTGAAGAACAGACAATATGTCACAAGATATTGAGATATAAATGCCAAAATTTTCATGAACTATTTTGGAGGGAAAAGGGTAAGATTGTTGAAAGGAATTAGGTGTAGGCATGCTACATTTATTGACATCAACACAAGACAGGGAGACAAAATTTAAGATGTTCCATTGAGATATAAATAATGTCTTGTATCAATTATCTACCACGGATAGGCACCCTTCATAACTACCCTCCTAAGTTCTTGCTACAAAGAAAGAAAAAGATACGTGTTTCTTTCACATTTAACGGTCAAAACTCTAAAAACAATTAAATAAGTTTCTATCATCGTAAAATTTCAGATTTCAGATTTTTGATCCAATAAACTTTCTTACTTATTTCTCTACTTTTATTGTTCATATTTAGTCCTCAAATGGACTGAAAAATAATGTAACAATCAGACGAAAGTTTAGTCTCACATTGCTAATTTTAAGTAATTAAAGTATATCAGGATAAACATAGAAAATAATTATTATAAAAATTAAAATGTAATACTTTTTTAGGAACCAAAAACTTGTATAATTCAAAAATGTACTAAAAGTCATTTTAATCTAAATACTTAAATAAAAATTTAAAAATAATAATCATTCAAAAAATTTCATTTTGTTTAGTAGATAAAAAAGAAATGACTCAAGAAATAAACAGATAATAAAAGGGGCATACATAAAAAGGATAAACAATATATTAGACAAAAAGTGAGAGGACACGTAAGAAAAATATTGACTTCAAGAATTAAAAATTTAAATATACTTTTTTTTTTGTTTTTTTTCTCTTCAATTCAAATTTCATTCTTTTTTTCTCTTTACTTTTCACCCATCAAAACCCTAAATAATTTTGCACGCCATCCCAAGACAATTTTAATGAGCCAAATATTTTG
>Ga0209700_107559_pt1 | contig 15138 bp, 9 predicted proteins | sample SiratroredBW_FD_187528 | JGI IMG/M metagenome (GOLD analysis project Ga0209700, IMG submission 187528) | Root nodule microbial communities of legume samples collected from California, USA - Siratro red BW (SPAdes) (version 2) | ecosystem: Host-associated > Plants > Roots > Nodule | place: USA...
AAAAAAAAAAAAAAAAAAAAAAAAAAAACAGGTTACAAAGTATGTAAGGAAACTATTAGCCCCCAAAAAATAAAAACACTTTCCTAGAGAAGAATCCATACACCCCATTACAAAGGTTACATTTACAGGTCAGAAAACAATGGCACATAAGATGGCAAATATTATGTAAGCGGCTGCTGCCAAGCTTCTGGATGAGATTCTTCTGCCAAGCTTCATGTTGGTTAAGTAAACTGGTGTTGTTGGAAACCTGGGCCATCAACTTGTTGGCATACTTGTGCTGGTTAATAATATTTATACAAATATGTATAAAGGAGAAAGATACACCTCCATTATCGATCTTTCAGATGGATACAAAATACCATCAAGCGAAGACATGATGACCTTGTTGAATCGTGCTGGACTTAATACAAAAATCAAAACTATTAACAGATATCAGAATGACTTTTGCTGGCTAGAACATGCATAGCGTAAATGTTGACTGCATGCAGTATGACTAGAAACAAAGTGCTTTATATGCATGTTTGATTTACTGGACTTTGTATAATCCTCTATGTTTACCGTAATTAAGAAATATAAGTTACTGTGCATTATCTATTAGCACAGCAATAAACATGAATAAAAACAGCTAGATATAGGCAATTTTTTTCTTTTTTTCTGAGCAATGAAGACACAATAAATAACTGGCACAAAAGGGTGTCAAACTCTTATACAGCAAAAAGAGCCAGAAGAACCAGGTATGTTGTATTTAGACTATATATAAAAGGTCCAAATACTAGATTACCAGCTTACAGTAAACACAAGGAAAACACAAGAAAAGCAATTACACCAACAAATATAATTTTTTAATAGTCGATGTTTTATAATATTGAATAGAGTGAGAATACTTTACTTAATATTTCTAAATTTGGAAGCGCGTAGTCAAGTAGGGTGTTACATACCTAAACTACTGAGGCTTCCCACGAATGTGAGCTTTAGGTATAAGGCACCTAGAATATTTCAGCCCATCGACTGTCGCATCGATGGCACTAAAATATAATAATTTTTGAAAGAAAGAAATAAGAGCTAAACCTAGACGATAACAATCAGAAAAATTGAATTCGGGGAGACAATAAAACCTCTGAGACAAGCCTATAAGTAATGACAAATGACTTAGTCTTTCTCATTTTGAATTAGTAAATTTAGTGAATATAATTTATATTGGGGAGAAAAGTTAAAAGTAAATGCTATAAATTAAAAACAAATTAAAATAAATGTGAGTTGCAACATTATCAATCTCTTCGATTGGTGGGTTTTCCATTCACAATGATGCCTGGAGCTTAATTTTAGAGCAAGAGGGGACATTTACATATACCTTTTCCTTATAGGTTTGTTTCTGAGGTTTTATTGTTTTTCCGATTCAATAAATAATACTCTAACCCTACAAATGGACATACAAGTCAATGAATTAGTGCACTAATCTAAACATTAAAGGACACGAGAATTTGTCCCTATATATAATATTAGGCTTAGAACCAGGAACATGATTATAAGCTCGTGTTAATCCATTAAAAGAAATGAATTTAAATACAGAAAAAAATATAAGTTATAATCTGTTCCTTCCAACTACCATGGCACCTTACCTAATGTACTTCTGGATAGAATCCAATGATTCCCTCCCACAGCTCCAGAATACCAAAAACCGAAAGGTCAAGGTTGCCCCTTGTGATGTCAGAGTAAGAGCTCATCCTGCCAGGGATTTTTTGTCTCGACTCTGAAGGGCAAACAATTTTAAAATTGCTAGTGGGGGCATTGCTGTTTTGAATAAAAGACAGTGTGTGTGTCTCTCCAATCTGTTCACCATTCCATATCAAAAATGGAGTCAAATGGAAGAAAAGCAATGGAAGAAGAGCTCAACAAAGGGCGTGACACAGCCAACCAGTTACTCCAAGTACTTGTTCATAAATCCAACACTCGTCATAGAGACGCAGAAGTAGAAGGGTTAGTGTTACCATTTGCTGAAGATCTTGTTCGCAAGGTACTTAGATCGTTCTCAAATACCCTTTTGCTGTTGAACACTCATACTGATGTTTCCGATGGGGTTGTTTTGCCTAACACTATCAATGATGTCTCTTCGTCCCTCAAATGCCCTAATCTTGAGGATATGGATGGGGTTTGCAAGGGTTCCATCAACGCTAAAAGACGCAGAGTGTGCCACAAGAGAAAGTAAGATATATAAGTTATGCCTTGTTAGCAAACTATGTGCGATGATTATTGTTAATTTTCTTAACTGGATCCTTAAATTATGTATGTTTTAAACTTCCCATATCATTTTATGTTTAGAAAGATAAATATACGCTTTTTCCTAATCACAGTCGGATTTTCTTTCTTTCTTTTTCGAGAAAGAGATATCAAATTCATTGCACAGTCTCTTTAGATCTAAACTTTCTTAGTAGCTTTTTCTACGTAATTTAATTTACAGGTTATATTAAATTTTGTTAGCTTCAATATCACAAAGTTATTTTTATCTTTAAAATATTCCAGTTGTTTCGGCCAACTCTATCTATATATGTGGTTTCAGTTTTGAAATTAAATTCCAAAGCTTTTGCTTTCAAACAGTTTTGTTAATATTAACTGTATATTTTGTTCAAAATATTTCCTTGACTTGTTTAAAGTTAATATTTCTTCAGAAGATAACGTTGTTCCTTAAGTAGTAATTAAGAGATTCAATTCTGATTTATATAGTCCTTTAAATGTCAGTACTTTGAAATGTTAGTTCTTCACTTCTATCAAAGGATATGCTATACTGATAGTATATGGTGCTGAACATATTTCCTTGACTATGCATAGTTTTAACATTATAGTTGTATATATAGCACAAAGAAGATATTTTCCCCGTAAAATTGGACGAGACTAAACCTTTTAGTCATAATCGTGGTTTGCTTCGTTGCAGTGTTAACAGATAGAATGAGCGTGATTGGACAACCTTTTTGATTAATTGTTATATACCTTGCAATTGATTGCTTAAATAGATCTAGTTATACATTAGATTACAGGATCAGTTGAGCAAATAGTTAAATAATGTCTTTAATCATTGGAATTTTCCCCCTTGTGAGATCAAGTGCACCAACATGGGAGAAGAACAGCTCACATCTGATGGAAGATGGCTATTTATGGAGAAAGTATGGACAGAAAATGACCATGAATGCAAAATACCTCAGGTATCTATAATTCTTCAATTTCAAGCAACAAAAGACCCTTTCTCTCTATGTAGGGCTTTTTCTTATGATCTTATTCTTATCCAATATAATTCAATTCTAGTAATCAATATGTGTAGGAGTTACTATAGATGCACTCACAAGTATGATCAGGGTTGTCCAGCAACCAAACAGGTTCAAAGGATTCAAGAGGACCCTCCATTGTACCGAACAACTTATTATGGTCATCACAATTGCAAAATCTCTTTGAGTCCAGAAATAATTTTGGAACCAGCTTCTTCTTCTGACTCTTCTAAGTTCCTTAGCTTCAGTACCACCTTCCCAACCAAAGAAGAACACCAATTTTCACCAGCATTTTTCTCATCCACAAAACAGGAGCCTATAGAAGTGATTCCGGATGACTGTGGTATACACAACCAACTACCCTCATCAGATTACCATCTGTTATGTGACTATGAACTTGATTTCAATTGTTTGACGCATGATACTATGCAGTCTATGCCGTCCTCCACTGAATCTGTTCAATTTGATAAAGTTTATGGGAGTGGTGTGGATTTTGATGGCTAGGAATGTTCCAGTTTCTACATTATTTATTTCTGTAAGGCTTTGGTAACTTCATCTTCGAACAGAGGTTAATTACTTATAGCTTTTTATCACTTAATTAGAAAGTCTTTACAGTGATTGAGGCACCTATAGTAGTATCATTTCTTTTAGATATATAATAACTATATGTTCAGATAAATGAATTTAGGTGAGGAAATTGTGGTGAAAGTAATTCCAAAAATAAGATCCTTTTATATTCTTAAAATTATTCACCTTTGTGTGAAAGAAATTATATATATGTAGTTTCGTATGTATGAAACTTTGATATCGATATGCATAGATATAAGTTTTATTTTAAAATACATAACAATTAAAAATAGGGTGTTTGGGAGTGGGAATTGAGGTGGACTGGAGTGTGGTTTTTTTCATTAGGTAAACAAAGTTTTAGTCTTTTATCTCTTTCTCCACAGCATAGTCTTGTAGACGGAAAGAGTTTTAGAACCCATATAAAGTCGTATGCTGTCTAGAGTTCAATCCATCCCAACCTGATCAGCATGTTCAGTGGCAGACATGACAGCAATGGGCTAAGCTTCTAGGTTATGATAGAGGCACCCGTAGAGAGAATATAGCAGCCAAGTAAGCCCCCGTTATGATTTCTACAAAGCCTCCACAAGCTGCTAATCTCGGAGAACCATAAGGTGCAGCATCTCACTGTTACACTTAACAAAATTAAATCTAGATGTAACCCAGTTTACTTGTTTCATGTGAGATGCCTTAGATTGCTTAGCATGAGCCAATAATTGCTTAAGAATTCTAAATCCCTCGTTATAGTTAGGGGCGCACTCGTGAGTAAAAAATGGGTCAATCTCAACCCATTCCTATAATAAGGTCCTTTTTATTGGCCTATCAAATAAGTGGGTTAAAAAAGTCCTAATCCTCAAAGCTCTTACATAAAATGAGTTAGGATCAGGGTCAAAGTAAGTTTGACCCAAGATTCTAATTAACTTTTACAAACTTTTTAAAATGACATGAATCCTTAAAATATTTTAAATTGCAAATTGATTCCTCAATATTTGATATTAATATATATTGATCTTTAATTAATTTTTACTATTTGTAACATAATTTAAAGGTTAAGGTCCAACCTAACTTGTCTAACTAGGTTAATTCAACTCAATTCAAGTTCAGCTCGATGTGACATTGTTTAACATGGATCTAACCTTGGTCGCCCATATCTCATTCTAAATTAACATGACTAGATCCAAACTTGGCCCTACATGACCCAACTAGACTCAGCTCGAAGTAGATCCAATTCAACTTAGTCTAATGTTGCTCGACTCACCCAACTTGATGTGGCTTGACTCTACTATATCTAATGAGGGATTGGCTTTACTTAACTAGATATTGACCCAACACGTCTTAGCTTGACGTAGACTTGACTCAACTTGGCTCGATTAGAGCCTAACTAGACTTGAGCCCGACTCAACTCGACATAAAATGGACCCTACTCGGCTCTATCTGAGGTGGACTCAACTCGATTCAGCCTTAGGCGAGCCTTATTCAACTCAACCTAAGGTAGCACTGACTTGACCTTATATGGGCTAGACACGACTCGATTGAAAGTGGACCCGACTCAACTCAACCCGAGATGGACTCAACTCAACTTGGCCTAATGTGGACCCAATTGGACTCAATTGAGGCAGGTCTGACTCAACTTGTCTCGATGTGTATTCAACTTGACTCAACCAAGTTGGGACCCACTTGTTCGAGGAGGGATGCACTTGATTCAACTCAAGGTGACGTGTGGCCAAAGTGGACCCAACTTGACTCAGCCCAACATGGGCCTGACTTGACTTGGCCCAATGCCAACCCTAATCTGAGGTGCACACTACTCGACTTGACCCGAGGTGCATCCAAACTTAGTCTGACATTGACTTGACCAGACTTGACCTAACATAGGCTTATATTAACCATGGCATAACTTAAACCTAGCCTAACCTGGGCCCAACTTGATCGACCTACTTGACTTGGCTTGACCCAACCTTATCCATCTTAACCTAGGACCAACTCAGATAAATTTGGTCTTTGCCCGACTCAACCTAACTTATGCACGACCTAACTTGGCTAACATGGGTCTAACCCAAGTTTCCCTGACCATAAACCATCTCAATCTAACCTGGTTTGCCCAATTGGACTCGGTTTGACTTGGACTTAGTCTAATCTATGTTGTCTAATCCTTGCTCGCCTTAACTTAGGTCAAAATGAACTTGACTTGACATGATTTTGATTCACCTCAATTTGATATGGATTCGACCTGACCTCCATATTGACTAACTTGAGAAGATGTTAGCCTGACTTAACCTGACTTATGTTTAACCCATCTTTACTTATATTAAGTTTGAATTTCGATTGAATAAATATTTTTCATGTATATAAAGATTTTTTTAAGTATGTTTTTTATTTTCATTTTTAAATAAGTTATTTACTTTAAAAATTGACTTATAGGTTGCCATTGGTCTGTGGGGCTTGTAGTGACATTGTCAATTTATAATTTTTATTTTTTTTTGTGTGGCTTTTTGGTTCTGTGGACCTTTTTGGCTCCGATCCATGTGAGTTGGGACAAATTGACAGATGTACCCGTGAAAGAATGCTAGCCGTAGTAGCAACTACGCATTACTCGTGCTGCTGTTATATTTATGGTGCCGCTGAACTCACAATGGTATATCTTTAAATAGAAGGGTTTCTATCGGGACAATAGACAAATATAGAGACAAGCTAGGAAACCAAGAGTTTTAGTCCAGAGGACGGTGTTCTTATATCTATGATGTCACATGAGCGCCTGTTGTATATGCTATAAAGGCTATAATATTGTTTTGCATAATATGTTTTGCGTTTTGGAGGTGAAGTCTATGTATAGAAGAAGTGATAATTGTTCTTGGATTTAATTTTGGACGTGGTCTATCTTGTATCCTTACCTTGTAGTATTTTAGATTTAGTTGTATGTGGTGGTCTTCTAGTTTTTTACTTTGTTTTGTTTTGTCAAAGGATTATATATATATATATATATATATATATATATATATATATATATATATATATATATATATATATATTCTCAATACACCTTTTGATCAAAACGAGTGCTGATCATATGCTAATGCAGAATCATCCAAGCGAAGCTTAACATACGTTGTCCACATGGCACAAACGACATGGATTATAGGGAGGAAGCCACGTACCAATTCTTTTACACTAATCCAACAGAGATAATAGAGAACCAATACAACCAAAAGTTTTTAGCCCCTACACATAATCCAATATTAGTTTATCTTAGTGTTAAAAATAATCTATTTAACATTGGTATTTTGAGCCTTTCAATATCACATATATAGAGATAATGTTATTAACTTTTAGAAAAAAAATTTATCAAAAAAATATATTAAATAAAAGATTTTTAAAAGATTCAATAGGGATCTATAGTGATTTTTATTTTGTCGATATTTATATAATTAAAGTAGTATTTTTTGTATTTTTTTAATAATTATATCTCTATAAAGATAAATTAAAATATTATTATTCAAAAGAAATTTAAAAATTAACTAATATGAAATAAAACCATTTCATTTTAATGTATTTAATTTTTTAAAAATATTGTAAATTTCTGTATCAAAAAAATAGTTTGGACTAACTTTACACTCCGGTGTATGCAAGTGTTCTTTTAACAATTTTGCCGTTACACATCCTGCAGCATGGGCTTCCCTGCTTTTTCACCTGCACGAAAGCTGTGAGGATTCTCACCCAAAAGCACTGCCTATCTATGATTAGCTTCATTCTTCCTTGGGCACGCCTCTTCTGCAAGATTCTTTCACCAAAGCTGCAACGATTCCTTGGCTGTTTATGGTGCCCACACAATTTTCATGAACATGCAAGGTTGCACGTGGAACTTGGTTCTTCTTTCCATCCCATTACAACTCGTGCTTATATATGAACATGGGATTTATATAAAATCTAGAAAAAAAAAATACATTATTATAATGTCGTGTTTTAAAACAGAACTTCATACAAATAAAAAAAAAATGAAAATCATACATTTGAAAGTACACTTCTTGTTAGGTCATGTTTGCTATGTATTATAATTAGTAGGAAAAAATGTTTTATACATCGATTTTGGAGGATATTCTACATCGGTTCTAGTATCGAGGTAGATGCAAACGACGTGAAAAGTCTTGGACTTTTTACATCGGTTCTATAATCGGCGTAATATATGCATATACTACATCAGTTGATAAATAAATTACCAACGTAAAATACTAATCCTAAAAGCGCTTAGGAGGAGATATGATCCTTTGAAATTTTTTCGTCCTAAATTTTTTAAATCCCAAATCCATGATAAATCTATACAATGTAAGAACTCTACCATCAAATATACACTAAATCAAGTTGCTGATAAAAAATTTGGGGCAAAAATAATTTTATAACTATTTTTAATGAATTTTACAAAATTGCTAACTTCTTGTAAAGAGAAGCAGCAAGAGATGCTGAACTAAGCATTCACAACGGCAGAGAAAGGCTCACACATCAAGCGACAAAACTCAACCGAGACAACCGCAGAGCTTTGGCATGCCAAATGAATCCTAGCAAAACCAGTGAATACAAAGATGCAAATGAAAATTAGTGAGAAGAGAAAGTGGCACCATGCGAAATGCAAATGAAAACCAGTGAGAAGAAAAAGCGGCACCACGCGAAACGAATCCCCAACATGAAACCATGAATGCAATGGAGGAAATGAAGTCAATGAAGGCATGTGAAAAAACTTCGAGCACAAAAATGGCAAAGCGAAGGAGAAAAACCAGCGCTCAAAAGTGAAAATGAAGGAGGCAAAGCGTAAGAGAAAAATAGTGGCTGAAATGTTAAAATAGGGGATATTACATCAGTTACAACTCAATAACTAACGTAGTATGTAACCCTAACTTAAACTCGAGAGGACCTATTACGTCGGTTGGGAGGTCCCAACCCCCAAACAACATAATATGTGACAAACTTTACTCAATTTTTGCCAAATTCACTCTCGCGCACATGAGGGAGATACTACGTCGGTTGAGAGCTTCCAATTGACACAGTATCTTCACCGCCATTATAAAGTTTTCAAATTTTCAAATTTTATTTTCCAGTCCTTTTTGTACGTTGGTTATTTGTGGAACCGACGTAGAATATGGTATATAACATGGGGTTTGTATGAACCGACTAACAACTCTTCAAATATTTACAAAATTGTCACCATGTTTTTGTTTATGGCGGTTCCTTTTTTACCGACATCATATCTTGTCGTACAAAGTCATTTTTCTACTAGTGAATTTTTGAAAAAAATTCCATTTTAATAAAGTTCAGAAGGAAAAATTACACTTTTAGTGCATCACCATGTTGCATTTTGTATATGACAGAAATTGTAGGTTTAGTTTTGGTTTTGTATGTTAAGGTGTCTCTTTCTAATATTATCTGTATCCTATGTTAGAAATCCCACATTGGATAGAGATGAGACAAATTTACAATATATATGTGAGAGAAACCCTTACCTTATAAGTCGATCTTGTAAAGATGAGTTAGACTTAAAATTACTTTCTAATATGGTATCAAAGTCTATTCCAACGAAGTTTGTTGGACCTATCATGTCACTTGTTACCAGACCGTTATCGAATTACCTACAAATCTAGTCACACACACGAGATGTACATGTCACAATGTGAGGGAACTATGTTGGAGATCTTATATACACCGGAGATAAGATCAATTTACAACATATAACTGTGAGAAATCTTAAAACTACATTTTTATAAGGATAAATTAGGCTTAAGCTCATTTCCTAATCTTCCACACAAAAGTTGCAACATTTAATTGGACAGAAAATGAGAAAAAAAAAAGGATATAGAGGAATATCACTTTTTCCATGTATGTCAGTAATTAGATACAACTATTTAAGCATAGAATCCACAGATCTAGTCATACACATGAGATGTACAAGCTATGACGTGAGAGAGGTGTGTTGAAAATCATAAAATGATCATAGATAAAATCAATTTACAGTAAATAAGTTGGAAATATCCTAACCTTACAAGTCACAGTTTTATAAGGATGAGTTAGGTTTAAACTCACTTCCTAATCTTCCACACAAAAAATTGTAACTTTTAATGAAGTAGGAAATGAAAAAAAAATGATATAGAAAAATATCACCTTTTCCATGCATGTCAGTATTTAGATCCAACTATTTAACCACGAAATCCATTTCTTACATAAATCTAATCTATCCATCGTATAAAACAAAATCTACATTTCACTAAATATACCACTTTTTTTACAATCAATTTTAAAAATAATGTATTGTTTATTGTAGATTATTTTCTATCACGAAAGATAAGATAAAAATTGTTATGTATTTTCAACATTTCAAAAGGTAACAAGTCTTACATTACTTAATTTTTGTAATTTCAAAGGGTTTAAATATTAAGACCATCTATACAACATCAAAGTAAATAATAAAGATGTTAGGCCTTTTGTACATGAAGTCGTGGGTCTCATGTTATAAATGATACTCATTCAAAGTCCATTTACCTTTTATTTAATTATTTTCCTTTTTCCATTTGTTATGTTGTCCCTTTTAAGGTAGTGCTCGTCTAGGCATTTGCTTTTTCCTTTATCTCTCTTCTACCTTAAGGACAGTGCTCTCCACACATTAGGAAACCACCTTGTTTGTGTTAATAACCAACTTTTCTTAAAAGTAAATCTTAGATCTAAGTTCAACAAACCATTTGTTTAATTTTGATTGTATGTTTCATCAACTAAGTATAGAACATAACTTTATGTGTATCGAGTCCTTTTAGACATAATGGATCCAATTTAGTCTAACAAATGTAAGTTGTGTGGTTAAATAGATTCAACTGCTACTTGAAATATTCTTCGCCTGTCAGATGGAAGTGTTCTGCACAAGCATCGTTTGATAAGCTTTTTGCTTGAATAGGCACACATACTTTGTCAAATAAACTTTTTCTGGAATATATGATAAGTATATTTCGTTAGACAAACAGAAACCTTAAGTATTTCACACTACACGTTAAACTTTAATAAATGTGTTGAGGGGCTGCTTCATGCAAATAATTTTTATGGAAAAGGAAAGATGTTAGAGTCGTAGAGTCAGTTAGTTGTGTCAGGTGCTACACTTTACTAAAAGATGGAGAGAAGCCATCTTTTTAGGCATGTGAAGCACTACTATGTTCTAGAGGTGCATCCAGAAGTTACCCAAATTCAATATGAAGTCGAGGATAATTAATGGGTCCTTAAGCTTCAAAGCGTGCTCAAACACAAGAAGAAGCAATAGTAAAAGAAGACCCTCACTATAAAGGATGTGCAACGATTATTTTTTTTCTCTAGCTCTTTATATAGAAGATTTCTTTTATGAAGGAATGTTGATAAAAGTATTGCTATAAGAACATACACAAGATCTTAAGCTTCTAAGAGTTATAATTGTGAGAAAGAACATTATTCATCTTCTAGAGCAACCTAAAGAGTGAACCAAATATTAGATCCTACATAAGACGTAACTAGTCTTTAGGCAAACTAGTGATCTTTTAGACCACCTTCTTTGTAAACTTTTCAGTCTTAACCAATAGTGCCTACATTCCAAACCACTACAAAAAAAAAAACTCGTTATTTATCTACAAATATTACATACAGATGAAAATCATATGTAAAACCAATGTTACGTATGATTTTTTACATACAGTTCCAAATCCGTATTTAAAATCAACATTACATATAAATTTTTACATATGAATTTTTATTTGTATGTAAAATCAACATTACATACAATTTTTTTTTACATATAAACGCAAATATGTATGTAAAATCAACACTACAGGCAATTTTTACATACAGATTTGTATCCAAATTTTTACATATAATTTTTTGTATACGAATTTTACATTTAAAATTTACTTACAAATACAAATCCACATATAATAATAATAATAATAATAATAATAATAATATAACTAATATAACTAATTACTATTATTATTATTATTACTACTACAAATATTATCAATAATTTGTCTACTACCTTTCTGTATTCCTTTCTCTGAGTTCTTTTCTCTCTCTCTGAATTCTTCTTCTTCTTCCTATATGTAGGTGACCAAGCTATTCATTCTCTTCCTCCATCTCTCTGCATATTGTCATACTAATACTGATAATTGTTGAGTACTTTTTTTGTTTATATTACAATATCAAACTCATATAAACTTATCCCTTGGTGTTAGTTCGTTAACGTACATTACTGTGCGGTTTTCTTTTTGAAATCCGTAATAATACGTATCATTTAGTGCTTTCATTTAGTCTGATGGCGGAAAACACACATATGCAATCGATGCAAGCAACGATTAACAAACTCACAAAACAATCTAAAGGTTATAATGACCAGCTAGCAACGATGACCCAGGCTTTAGCCTCGCTTCAAGTTCAGCTAGCATAGAGAATAGAGCATTCTCCTCGACATAGTTCATCTCCATTTGCATCCCGAAGGAAGCTAGAGGAGAATTTCCCTCATTTTTCTAGAGCGGAAGACATTCCAAAAGATCAGAAGATGGATCTCGTGGCAGTTAGCCTAAAAGGTCGAGCCCTAGCTTGGTTTCATATCTGGGAGAAATTAAATTAGGGTAATGACTGGATCACGTTATCCACAACGATGCAAATCCATTTTGGCCCATCCTAGTTTGAAAACCCACAAGAAGAGTTACTAAAATTGAAATAAGGTATGTCAGTGGCCAATTATGTTGATGCATTTAACGATTTGGCTGCTAGAGTGTATGAAATGGACAATGCTCTATTGTTAGATTGCTTTATTGGTGGTTTACATCCTGAGCTAAAACATGAGGTGAAAGCTAGATGTCTAGTTTCACTAATGCAAGCAGTATAGCTAGCTAGACTATTTGAAGAAAAATTTTCTCCTCATACTCAAAGATGGTGTACCACACCACCAACTCCAATTGCTTCCACTCACAAAACACATTGCCACCCAACTACATAGAACCTGAACCATACACCAACACCACAAACCCCAATCATAAATCCACCACTCCTACCAACACCATCTAAACCCAAATTCTTGCGAAAATTATCACCAACAAAGATTCAATTTCGTAGAGAGAACAATCTTTGTTTCACTTGCGATAAGAAATTTACTCGAGGCCACAAATGTGAGGCTAAACACTATTTCATTATCCAATCTATTAAGTAAGTCCCTAGTGACATAGAAAATTCAAATGATTTTATTGTCACGGTTTGTTGAACAAAGAGAACACATTCAGATCACAAAACTAGTACACCTCTCTTATAATGCTTTATTAGGCATAACAAATAGAAGTTCTATTCGTTTTTCAGGAACAGTGCATGGTAGGGATATTAGAATTTTGATGGACGGAGCTCACTACAAGAAAAAGCTAAATTACCGACGGAACCTTATCAGTGAAATTTTATCCATCGATAAAATATCATTACTGACAGATTTAATTCTTCACTAATTACGAATATTAATTTTTATAATAAAATTAATGTTCATCGATTTATCGACAGATTTACCGATAGACTCAAAAAATATGTCGATAAATTTACTTACAACCAATTTACCGATGGATTTTATTTCCTTTGAAAATTCGTCAGTAAATATAACAAATTTTTAGATGTTTCCGATGAATTTGTCTCGTTGGTAGTTTTAGTTTTTGTTATAGTGTAGGGAGCTCTGACAACTTCATCCATCCAACTTTGGTGACAAGGTTGGTTTTACCCTCGTACAAGGCCCCTAAATTCAAGTGCAAGTGAGAAGCGCGAAATTATTACAATGTGAAGGGGCAGTTCACGACATGCTTGTAAAAATTCAACAACATATACTGTCCATTAATGCATTCTTGCTTCCCATAGCCAGTGAAGAGGTTGTACTGGGTGATATATGGTTAGAGACACTAGATACCCACTTGGTGAATTATAAACAGAAGTTTATCACCTTTATGCATAGAGATCAGTTAGTAACGCTACAAGGTGAAATCAACCCAACCCATAACAGACTCAACTACACCAATTTAAGCGCTTGCGAACCACCAAAGAGATATTGCTCTATACACGTTACAAATGAAGACACAGAAAGAAAATTGTTTGACTAAATTTGACTTACCTGCAGAAATGGAGCCTGAATTGGCTCTACTACTTCAGAACTATAGTGACATTTTTCAAGCACCAAAGGGTCTACCATCCAAGAGATCCCATGAACATTCCATCAATTTACTACCAAGCACAACACTCATCAAAGTAAGACCTTACCGATATCCTCACAGCCAAAAAACGGAGATAGAAAAGGTGGACACGTGGGGCGCAAATGAGAATTAGGTTAAAATAAAAGGGGAAAAGGAGCCAAAGGGACGTCATGAGTATTGTGAGTATTTGTCTACTGTCTCTCTGCATTCCTTTCTCTGAGTTCTTTTTTCTCTCTCTGAATTGTTCTTCTTCTTCCTATTTGTAGGTGAGCAAGTTATTCATTCTCTTCCGTCATCTCTCTACATATTGTCATACCAACACTAATAATTGATGAGTACTTTCTTTGTTTATATTACAATATCAAACTCATATAAACATTCTCTTCCATACATTACTGTGCGGTTTTCTTTTTGAAATCCGTAATAATAGGTATCATATTATTATTATTATTATTAGTAATGTTAATATTGTTAGTCTAGATGAAATGTCAAAATCTATGTTGATGTCTAACATGAGCCTTAATATATACCTTATCGTTATTATATATATATATATATATATAATCCTAAAAATCATAATTAAAATAATAATAAGAATAATCATATTGTCATTATCTGATTTTGTCTGGATAAATAAAATTTATTTTCAGGAAAATAAAAAAAATTATTTAATTAATGTTTTAAAAATTTCTAAAAAGGTTTAAAAAATATTGTTCAATTAATTTTAAAAAATGGAAAGAATGAAAAATGATAAAAAAAATTTAAAATAAATATTATAATTTTTTTAAAAAAGATTCTTTTTAGTGAAATTCAATATAATTAATCTAAACCTTTATGATTTTTTTATTTAAAATAAAATAAAAATTGTAGTTTAAATATAATCCTTAGATTTTATATTAAAATTAAATGAAATCAAGAAAATAGAATGACTCTAAAATTAAAAAAAAAAAAATCTCTTTTCAAGAAAATAGAATGACTCTAAAATTAAAAAAAAAATATTCTCTTTTCAAGTAATTCGTTTAGGTTTTTATTGTTTTTTATGATATTATTTCATTTTTTAAAAAATATAAACAATTTGGTTAAGACTCAACCTAGTAAGCTTTACGTAA
>Ga0209700_107561_pt1 | contig 15129 bp, 7 predicted proteins | sample SiratroredBW_FD_187528 | JGI IMG/M metagenome (GOLD analysis project Ga0209700, IMG submission 187528) | Root nodule microbial communities of legume samples collected from California, USA - Siratro red BW (SPAdes) (version 2) | ecosystem: Host-associated > Plants > Roots > Nodule | place: USA...
ATATATATTAATATATAAAAAAAAAAATATATATATATATATATATATATATATATATATATATATATATATGATTTATTAGTCAAAAGAAAAGTGATAGAAATTACAAGATCTTTGTTTGTTTGTAAATAGTGTTCTCTTATTGTGCATATTTACATTGATATGGGCAGATCATGGTAATATGTCTATTACGAATAATTTATAAAAAAAAATTTAAAAATTTACTGTAAATCTAAGGATGATGATTTTGAATGTCATCTTTTCCATATCAATTAAACCTGGAGTTTTGGAACCAACATTTTTGGTAAAACAATGTTCTTTTGTTTATTTCAATTGAAAAATAGTCTTTTATTTATTTTGATGTATACGATCAAGATAGAAATTACTTTATATGTTTAGACTTTCATTGATATATTTATAAGAATGGATTGGATCATGTAGATAAAAACGAAACTCGAATCACCAATTCCAGTTATTAGCAAATGTTATGACTGAAATAATGTGTTTCATTTCAATAATGTACTGTGTACTTCGTGAGAAATTATATATACTATTTAATATCTCAATATATAGGATTGTAAAAACAAAAGATTTATTTTATTTGAGTAAACATATTAAAATTTTATCAAATTAGAGTACTATTATATATTTATATTAAATGTAAATAACATATCCCTATTTTTCTTTTATTCTTATATTTGTTTTTTCATATATTAAAATACAATAAAAACAAAGAGGGAAAAATGAAAATTAATTTATTAAAAATATTATAATTTACATTTTATTCTAGTTTTTTATATGTCACGGAAATTGGTTTATAAAAATAAAACTAATATACTACAAATTGACTTTTTTTTTTCTTAAACATTAGGATGTTTAATTAGTAGTTTAGATCGAAATTAATATAAAAATAATTTAAAAATGTGTATAATAAAAAATATTTTTCTTGTTATAAATTTTTTTTTATTAGTATAAGAAAAATAAGTTAAATGAAATATGTGTGATGGAAGATAAATTAAATAATAAAATAAATCATGACATAATTGGAGATAAATTCAATAATAAAATAGATTAATGTATAATTGAAAATAAATCAAATAATAAAAATAAATAAAATAAATCATTGTATAAATAAATATAAATTAAATAACACAAATAAATAAAATATAACATATATTAATGAAAACAGATGTAAGTAACGAAAATAAATAAAATGAATTAGGTTAGAAACACGAGAAAATAAATTTATAAATTAAACAAATAAAATATAAGTAACTCATTTTACAATAATAAATACATACACGAACACATTTTTTATAATAATAAATATATGACCTGTACATTCTTCTTCTTCCACACACATTTACACACATTTTTTTTACCAGATATATTAATTATTTCCATTACTTTTATAATATTTATCAGCTAAATAATAATAACGTATGTTTGAATACACATTTTTATTAATTATCCAATCAATTCCATTTAGATGTCCTGAGAGACAATTTCAAAATACATCTAATTAAATAATAAATTAAATTTAATAAATTATTATTATTTATTCAAGTTTCTTCCAGTTACTCTCTCTATTCTAATACTAATGTATTTTATATTAATAAATTTAAATTTGACAGAATAAATCATAATAATTTTATAACTGTATTTTTATAATAAAATTGAAATTAAAATAAAAATTATAATATATATATTTGAATTAAATTTTATATTTTTAGTTTGTTAAAAATATTTAAATAATAAATAGCAAAAATGAACAATTTGTTGAATATTTTTTTTAAATAAATACCAATTAAATTATTTAAAAATTAAATAAAAATTAATTTATTCATTGTTGATATGTATATAATAATAATAAAACAAGTGAATAAATATATTATTTGGTTTAATAAAAAATAAGTGTAAGAATTATAATTTTAAAATGTAAAATTAAAAAATAAATGATAACTGAATAGATAGATTATTTAAATAAAAAATTCTGAAAAAAAAAATAAGTAAAAATTGCTATAGGTACAATAAATGATGCTACTTAGGGAGTTAAAGAAAAAAATGTATTGCTTAAATAATTTTTTTCGAAAATAATGCTAGTGGAAGAAATTTTTTTTTAAAATGTAGATTATAAAATGAATTTCTTTTACAGTGAAAATTACGAGGATGTATTAAATAATAATTTATTCACCAAGTTAAAAAGAAAAAAGTAATGGAAGTATACTTTTACAAATTTTATACATTATTTATTAGATATTATCCATAGTTCCAAGATCATCTTTCTTATACTTTCTTAAGTCGTCTTTAACATATCATTCATATTATCTTATTATTTGATTTTATTTTATATGAATTTTATCGTATCGTATCATTTTTAAGCATTTTTCAATTTTATTTTTTTTATAAAATTCATATTTTAATAACTTTTAATTTACACTTTTATCTTTCTAAAAATTTAAAAACAATTTTTTAATTTTATAATCCAAATTAAAATTTTATCAAAACTATGTTTTTTAATTTTTGTATCACATTAATAGTATTGTTTTTATAAAATTCTTGTGTTAAATTTATGAACCTTATTATGATCCATATATTAAAATTATGATAAGTTTTCTTTTTTAGTTGTAAAATCTGTTAAAGCAAAAATATTTATATTTAGCACTCAGAATTCAATATAATATGAATTACAATTTTTTGTTAATTACATTCTTACTATTTTTAATTTAATTTATATTTTTTCATTGTGATATAGAAATAGAAAAAGGTTAAATGTAAAATTTAATAATTATTCAATTATGAGAAAGAACTTTTATTATATCCCATTTGATTTATTAATTATACTATATCATTTGGTATGAAATATATATATATATATATATATATATATATATATATATATATATATATATATATATTATATAATTTCATTATTTTTCATAACAATTGTACATTTTTTCACTATATATTCATTACTTACATGCTGTGTGTGGTGAAAGTGAAAGAGAAAAAAAAAAACGAAGAGAATGTTTAAGATTTACAGGATGTTTAATAAAAGGAAATATTTTTACTTTTCTGAAATTTAATATTGGGAAACTATATTTTTTACGTTTGATCTACTTTTTAAAGAATAAAAATAATACAAAATAATATTTCTCAAGAATGAGTTTTGATCAAATTTTAGATGAATGGAGGTTGAGAATTAATTATTTTCCTATTAAAATAAAAATGTAATGAAAACTATATTATTTTTATTAAATCATTTAACATGACAATAAAATACGATTTTAATGAGAACAATACATTACTCTTTTAATTTTAGGAAACTTATATAAATATTGATTGAATTAACTTTTACTAACAAAATAAAACTGTCTTCAGTTGTAAAATGGGGGCTTGTCAAACTCCCGAGGTTAAAGTTGAGATTAACTGGCCAACATATTTTTTAATTAAAAATTAAAATAAAAAATAGTTTAAAATTAAATTTTTTAATATATTACATGAAGATAGAAATATGAAGTAACTCATTAACATTTACTATTTAAGTTTTCATAATTAATTATAATACATTAATTTAATACTTAAATGTAATAAGTATTTTAATTAATTCCGTTAAAGACATTAACTAATTTTAAAAATTTAAAAATATATTTATATAATTTAATATGTTTTTAACATATATAAAAAAATTTAAAAGAAAAAAACTGAAAAGAATTGACGGGTCAACTCAACAACCCGCTTTTCAAATCAAGATTTTCAACGAAGCTTTCTACAGGGACCTGTTTTTGAATTAACAGTTGATCAGGCTAAAACGGTCGGATTGACCCGTTTTTGAATTCTATATAAAATTCAGAACCATAAAAATAAATATTTTTCTATCTTAAAAACATATTTTATACAAATAATTAAATAAAAGTTATTAAAATGTAAACTTCATATAAACTCTGGTATTAAAATAAAATTTTAAAAGAAGTTTTAAAAACGGTACAGCACAATAAGATTTAAAAAAAAAAAAAAAAGTAAAATTTCATATCAGTGTTTTCAAAATAGAGATAACCTTAAGCATTTTGAGTGTAAATGTCATTTGTTATTGGACTATAAGATTAAATCATCATTCTTATCAAATATCTTCACATGGTATAAAAATAAGACTTAGGGTCTCAAAAATAGTGACAGAAGGCAGAATGTCTTTAGTTGGTAGAAGTGTTTGGTTAGGGTTTATGTTTATAGTGTTGTTATCATGTGTGAAGAATAGTGTGGGAACTAAGAGAGTTATTTGGATTGGAAATACTTTGGTGCCTCAACATGACTTGAGCCTTGCTTGCACTATTGGATCTGTTCCATATCTTATTACTCCTGGGAATCACCTTGAATGGGACAATTATGATGATAAAGACAAGTTGGAATGTACCTTCCACTGGCATCATGAAAGTCACAACTTTCATATGTACGATTCATCTCGTGATGGCAACTGCAACCCCTGCAAATGGATCATAAAAGAAAATGGACCATGCAGGTTTAATGGAACTTTTGCTTGTTACAGATGGGAGGTTTAATATGTATTCATCTTCTTTTTTTTAATTGTTCAATAAAGGGTTGAGATCTCAGTGTTGCATCTGGGTTTTTCATCCCCTCTTATGTCATTTCAATAAAGAGTGGTTGTTGTTCTGGTACAAGAAAATTGTGGTAAAAAATTCAACACCTATAAAATTGTGTTTAAGTCTATTATGTTTTGAGTTTTGTGTATCAGAGAGATAATAGGAATGTATTTGACAAAGTTGATGCAATTATTTACACTTTGGTTGATACAGACACAAATATGATACTGTTAATCAGAATCACTAATTATTTACACTTCTTTGTCCGTTATAGCTCACTCTGTCTCACCTGTGAAACTGATGAGTCCAAGATGGAGTAGGAAACTTGCCTGCCAATAGTTTTTTTTTTTAATTAAAAATTAAATGAAAAATATTTTTTAAAAAATTAACTTTCTTATATTATATTGTTGAAATATAAAAATATATAATGATATTGTAATTTAAATAATTAACACTTACAAAATAAATTTCAATTATTAATTATAAAAGAGTAGTTTAATATGTTATAGTATTTTAAATTATCTAATTAAAGACATTAATTAATCATATAAAAACTTAGAAAATATTTATATAATTAAATGTATTTTTATTAATTATCCAATCAATTCCATTTAGATGTCCTGAGAGACAATTTCAAAATACATCTAATTAAATTTAATAAATTATTATTATTATTATTATTTATTCAAGTTTCTTTCAGTTACTCTCTCTATTCTAATACTAATGTATTTTATATTAATAAATTTTAATTTGACAGAATAAATCATGATAATTTTATAATAATTTTGTAACTGTATTTTTATAATAAATTTGAAATTAAAAGAAAAATTATAATATTGATATTTGAATTAAATTTTATATATTTAGTTTGTTAAAAAAAATTAAATAATAAATACCAAAAATGAACAATTGCTGAATATTTTTTAAAAATAAATATCAATTAAATTTTTTAAAATTTTTAAATAAAAGTTAATTTATTCATTGTTGATGTGTGTGTAATGATAAAAAAAAAACAAGTGAATGAATATATTATTTGGTTTAAAAAATAATAAGTGTATGAAGTATAATTTTAAAATGTAAAATTAAAAAAAAACGATGATAACTGGATTGATAGATTATTTAAATAAAAAATGTTGAAAATAAAAATAAATAAGTAAAAATTGCTCTAGGTACAATAACTGATGCTACTTAGGGAATTAAAGAAAAAAAAATGTATTGCTTAAATATTTTTTTTTCAAAAATAATGCTAGTGGAAGAAAAAAAATCTTTAAAATGTAGATTATAAAATGAATTTCTTTTACAGTGAAAATTAGGAGGATGTATTAAATAATAAATTATTCACCAAGTTAAAAAAAAAAAAAGTAATGGAAGTATACTTTTTCAAATTTTATGCATTTATTAGATATTATCCATAGTTCCAAGATGATCTTTCTTGTACTTTCTTAAGTCTTGTACTTTCTTAAGTCGGCTTTAATAATACATCATTCTTATTATCTTATTATTTGATTTTATTTTATGTGAATTTTACCGTATCATATCATTTTTAAGCACTTTTCAATTTTAGTTTAATAGAACTTTTTTTTATAAAATTCATATTTTAATAACTTTAAATTTACACATTTATTTTTCTAAAAATTTAAAAACATTTTTTTAATTTTATAATCCAAAATAAAATTTTATTAAAACTAAGTTTTTAATTTTCGTATCACATTAATAGTATTGTTTTTATAAAATTCTTGTGTTAAATTTATGAACCTTATTATGATCCATATATTAAAATTATGATTAGTTTTTTTTAGTTGTAAAATATGTTAAAGCAAAAATATTTATATTTAGCACTCAGAATTCAATATACCATTAATTACAATTTTTTGTTAATTACATTCTTACTATTTTTAATTTAATATACATTTTTTCATTGTGATATAGAAATAGAAAAAGGTTTATCGTAAAATTTAATAATTATTCAATTATGATCAAGAACTTTTATTTTATCCCATTTAATTTATTAATTATACTATATCATTTGATATATATATATATATATATATATGCGCGCCATGTTGATACCACCGAGAACGGTAAAAAAAAATTCAAAACGATAAAAAAAAATGAAAAATTGGATCTATGCCCAATGGATCACAATTACGAAAAAAAAAGTATTTTGTTTTGGTTCGACCAGTCATTTTATATGAAATAGCATATAGGATCAATTTAATCAAATTTTTTTCCAAGATATGTTACAAGAAAGTGATAATCTGGAATTTCAAGTTATTAATTATATTCTTTCTGGAAATGGAAAATCAATTTGGGGAATTTCTAATACAAGTATTCAATTAGTTCGGACTTGTTTAGTCTTAAATTGGGATAAGATAAAAAGAGTGCTTACATGCTATATAATATATATAATTTCATTATTTTTCAAAACAATTGTACATTTTTTTAACTATATATTCTTTACTTATATGCTGTGTAACATATAAAAAAGAAGACCCACAAACCCAATGCCTTAAGGTTTTGGGTTGAAGGTGCTCTAATAGATAGATAGATATCTAGTAGATACATAGATATCTATAGATACATAGATATCTATAGATACATAGATATCTAATAGATAGATAAATATCTAACAGATAAAAATTGCAGCTCAATTAGACAAGATTTCACCGTTGGATCTTCAAAACAACCAACACAGGTTGCTATATGAAGTAGCTGCGAATTACCTCTCCTTTTCTTCAAAGCGGTTGCTCACATACTTCTCCACACACACCAAAGCTCTCACGGTGGCACACATAGTTACACACCCAGGTGCACACATAGTGATACACACTTAAGGTTAGCCTTTTACGCTAATTATAATGATGCATTATATTGGGCCTGTCATGTGTCATAGACACACCAAAACATAATGGGTTTGGGCCTCACAAGGAGAGAAACAACCCAACAAATCTCCCTCTTCTCGACTAGGTTGAGACCCTCACAAATCAAGTGGTAGAGCACTATGTTTCATGCTCTTCCTAGGCAAGGTCTTTGTTATCATATCAACACTGTTCTCATCAGAATGAGCCAAATCACCTCTCTCTGACTTCCTTAAAGGTAGGTGACTCTTGAAAGGCACTCTAGTTTGCTTTCCACCAAAGCAATGAGAACTTTTCTGCAAATGTGTCTTTCCAACATCAGACAATACATTCTTTCTAACTAAAACAGACTTTCCTTTTTCACTCATATGACATAATCTCTTATGCCACAAGTCAGTTCCATCAACAAATTCAGCTGCATGAACAACATCTTTTACAATTTTAGCCTGAGTTATGTAAAGTGTAGAGTGCTTAGTACCTCTACCCACAACCATGGAACCCTTAGTGAGCTTCCAACTATTACCTGCAAATGAGCTATTATAGTTTTCATCACACAACTTACCAACAGAAAGTAAGTTTAACTAGACATCAGGAACATGCTTCACATGCTTCAAAACTAATCTCGAGCCATTGGACATCTCCAAGCAAACCTGTCCAACACCAATGCATCTTGCTACACCTCCATGTGCCATTTTCACACAGCCAAAATCACCATAAGTATAAGAAGTAAACAAATCTCTCCTATATGTGATATGGAAAGAAGCACCGCTATCAATCACCCAACTGGTTGAGCTATCAACAAGATTCGCAAACTCAAACTCATGAACTAAAAGAAAATCAACAGAAGTTGTATTGATCTTGTCTTTATCGTCACTGCTATCTTTACTACCCTTGTCACTGCTATCCTTCTCACTCCTATTTTTCAAATTCCAGCAATATTTCTTTATGTGTCCCTTCTTATGACAATAATTACACTCAACATCTTTGTATCTGCCTTTAGAGATGCTCCTACTTTGATCTCTTTTTGGAGCACGACTGTTGCTTCTCCCCCTATACTCAAAAACCTAAATATCTGAATTAGGTGATGTACCCAATGACTTTCTTCTCATTTCTTCATTCATAACACTACTCTTGGCAAGGTCCATAGAGATGACACCATCAGGAGCAGAATTTGACAATGAAGTTCTAAGAATTTCCATGAATCTGGTAAGGAGCCAAGAAGCAATAGTCCTTGAATTTCTTCATCAGACTTGATACCCATAGCAGATAATTGATTCATAATTCCGTGGAAGTTGTTCAAGTGATCTGTCATTGATGTCCCATCAATATATTTTAAAGTTAATAGTTGCTTTATCAAAAACATCTTGCTATTCTCAATTTTTCTAGCATATAATTGTTCAAGCGTAATCCACAAAGCCCGAGCATCTGTCTCCCCAATAATATGGTTCAACATATTATCATCAATCCACATTCTAATATATCCACAAACCTGCCTATGCAAGAGATTCCATTCTTCATCACTTATATTACTAGGCTTCTCATCACTAAAAACAGGTTTATAAAAATTTTTCACATAAAACAAATCTTTCATTTTCGCCTTCCAAATATTGTAATTGGAGCCATTCAAAGTAACCATTCTACTAGTGTTAGTTTCCATTGTTCACCAAACCACAAGCCCAAAATCGATTAGCTCTATATATGTATTAACATCTAATCCAATACCTAGGATTTAGATTATTAACAAATCTAAGATAAAAGACTAATATAATACTCAAGATATAGATTACTAGCGAATATAATTAAGAGAAATGACTAATTTAATAATCAAGATTTAAATTATTAGCAAATCTAAGAAAATGATCAGAATAAATTTAAACATTCAATACGGAGTACCTATCTAATGTGTATGAACTTGATTAAATAATTAGGATAATAATTCATTAATAAAAAATTATTTCATTCCAAATATCTACATTTTTAGAATTTGTAATTTGTCCACAAATAATTTATATTCGTAATTTATATAATGCATGATTAACTTTTCCTATATTATTTTGCAAAAATTACTTTAATCTGAATCAATTAATTCAATTTTGATCATTACTGTGTTATTTAATTATTGAGAAAATAAGAATGTTTTATAAAAAAAATCTAGAAAAACATATGTATCGTTATTACTAATTTATGTGTAAAAGAATTATACTGTAGATATTTTGAGATGCAAGAAGAATTTTTGTTTAACCCGAAAAAAGAAAACACATACCATGCTATATATATATATATATATATATATATATAAAAGTTGTATCTGAATATTATCCAATCAAATACAATCATGTACTTTACATGATTTTGGAAGATATAAAAGTTTTTTTATTTTCTGTTGACGGTGTGGGTGTGTTAGAGATAAGGACTCATCTTTTTTACTGTAATGCAACGTCACAACACAACTATTTAATCGCATATTATAAATATTTATCCACTTCATTTGTCTCATTATATTCACGGTTTTACGTGGCATTGATTTATCTTCTTACCATTTGTATTTAGTATAGTGTTGAACTTTTCTCTTACTCATTTTAATCAGTACTTTTATGTTTATTGGTTTTGTTAGGATTCATTTGATTCAATTTTTAACTTTTTCTGCGCATGTTTGATGTATCACTTTTTTTGAAATATAGGTTTTTAAGAGTGATATATACTTTATGTACGAACCTTTTTTCACTCCATGAATGTTTGGTTCAACACTTTTATTATTTCTTTTTATAAGAGGTTAATGATTTTATAAAATTTATTAAAAATAGTTAAAAATTTATTTTTGACTTAAACTTTTTTATTAATAATTTGATTTAGTGTGTATTTGATGGTAGAGTTTTTACATGGTATATATTTATTATGGATTCAGGGTTTTTAAAAGTTAGGACAAAAAAACTTCAAACGACCATAATTCTTAATAGAGAACTCGAATTAAGACTCTCCAAAAATGAAAATTGTTCGAAATGACATAACGAACCTTGTGGCCAATCTCCAAAGGAGATTCAAAATCCAAAATTTCTTTTTTATTTTTGACATCTTTTTTTCTATATCACCTGTCTATACTTGTTAGTGATTAATTGTATCGATTAGATATTTTATCAAAAAATTCTAGACTTTATTTTTGAAAATAAACAGAGATATTACGTCGGTTGAGAGTCACAACCGATATAATAGGGTAGATATTACATTAGTTATAATTACATCAATTATAACTCCCAACCAATGTAATAGAATATCGGTTGAGAGTCACAATCGATATAGTATCTCTTCCTCAACGGTTTTAGAATTGATATTTTATATCAATAATTTATTTATCAATTGATATAGTGTATACGTACTAACAATCAAATCTCACAATAAAATCAACAATATTTAGACTATAGTCAAACTAATGACAATAAAAATAATCAATTCAAAGAAAGAATTTTAAAAAATATATACAAGTTTTAAAATATTTAAATTCTTACATTATTAAATTAAATTTTAATATTGTTATTTTCGTCAAAATCTAAAATTTCAAATTATTATTCAAAATAATATATTTTATCATAAAGTATTTTAAATTTCATATAAAATAAATTTTCTTGTAAATGTGATTTTCTTAAGTATAATATATATATATATATATATATATATATATATATTTATTGGGATTTTAAGGGTATAGATAATTTTTATAAAGGCACAAATTCGTTTTAAAATCACAATTTCTTACTTCATTTTTTTTAAAATAATTGTAGAAGAAGAATATTTAGGTTTGTGTACTCATTATTTTCCAATAATATTAATTATTATTTTCTATAATGAATAATTTTACCAATACAGTAGTTAAAAAGTTTAGATTTTTTTAACTGTTATTCTTGTAATATATTGATATGTACTTTTAACTTTAATCTTCTTCTGCATTCGCAGAGCATTATTCCATAACAAATAAAATCTAAAACAAGAGAAACACAATCCCAAGTGGCGATTCCAATCCCCTACCACTGCCGCCTTGCGCTGACGGCTGGTCGGAACTCCGCCGTGAGCGGCGAGTCCTCTCTCTCTAGGTAAGGTTCGCGTTGCGCTGCTCTCTGTTCGTTTCTTTCTCTGTTACCTTTAAACATTCCATATATTGCTTCTCTATATTGATTTGTTCTTGCCATGCAGGTGTTTGCTGCTACTCAAAAGAAACTAGCTGATTTCACACTTTTATTGGAATAACTGAAGTTGCCGAGTTATAAGAGAAATTGCTACTCTTGAACCTAGAGATCTCGCTTCAGCTTTAGATTGTGTCAGGTAGGAAGTTTCATTGCGACATTTTACTTTATTTTATTGTCTATTGTTGTAGTTCTTTAGAGCGTGGACCATATTGCAAGAAAATTTTAGTATTATTTGAGGAAAAGCCGAATTGGCAGAGGCCTTCACTTGAGTAAGTCACAGGCTACTCTCTTGCAGTTAACCTAATGGGCACAAATTTTGTTGAAGTTGCATATGAAGAACGCAGATACTTCTGCATCTTAGGTTTTGGGTAAGATTCTCATTGAAGTGTTGAAATGGGATGTGAATTGATGTTGTTGAGAAGTCAGAAAAATTCTATGGATCCATGTTGATCCTCAGATGAATGGTGGTGATTACTGAGAGGGTGATTTCAAATGGGATTGACGCCCTTTGGTTGTGGGGGTGGGTACAGCCGGTCAGGTGGCCATGAGAAGATGGAGTGTAATCAGAGAGAACCCTCTGCAGGTCACACTGTTATGGTTGTTGAAACTTTGAAATGATTCACTGAAGAAACCATGCCAGCCAAAGGAAGAAAAAGGAGGGGCTGATTTGAGCTGGAGGAGTTTGGGAAGGCTAGGACTATAGTGAGCCTAGCTGTGTGAGATCAGAGGAAGATGAGGGTGCAGCTTCACTAAAGACATGTTGAATATTTTTGTGAGTTAACAACTTGGTACTGCATTTGCTGTCCTCATCAGTGAACTTGATCCTCTTGTGTGTAACATTGGGTGCAGATCTCACTCAAATTCAGTCCTTCAATCCATTCAAGAAAATTCCTTTGAGACATTCTTGATTATAACACCTCAATGGATGGACTCACATACTATTGACATTGTTCTCTGATTTGCTCAACAAAAGAAGTTTGTTCCCAACAAGATTTCATGTGGGTTTCACACCATCAAGGGTAAAACCTCATAATCACCAGACACTTAAATTTTTATCAACAGTGAGTAGTATTTATGAACTCCACTATCGAAACCAGCTGTAGGCTTTCCCTAACCGAGACTCCCTTGATGTTGAAGTTCCGCTTTACTCTGTTGCCCATCTGAAAGCGCCATCGTCACCAAACTATGGTTTCTTGAGCTTTCTTCGCTGATCTTCCCTTTGGTCTAGATATTCTTCATCTTCAATCTTGGTTTTGGTTATTTCTTTTACTGATCTGCCTGAAGAAGAACTTCTCCCATTAATTCCCTTCTCAGATAAATGCATCAAGTTTTCTAAGAGATCTTTAATCTTTTTTCATTTTGGCTTCTTGCAGTTTGTGATGTGATTCTTGGAGTTCCTTTTCGCACACTTTGACCCTCTGTTCTTCTTTGTGGTCCTTTGTCCATCCCTCAATTTCTCTCTACCATGTCCAATCTTGCCTCTATTCAAGTACATACACTATGAAGTATGAATAGAAGCTCCTAGATCAGGAGCTCGGATAGAATGATATCTTAAGATAGATATTCTTTATGCGTCATTTTATAACTTGCAGAATGTTTCTCCAGTGATATTTTTGTGTGAAGCTAAAGCGCTAAAAGTTTGTTTAGTTAGATTTTATTACTAGTGAATAAAGAAAACTTCACGATGTTAACTATTAAGAGGTTGTGCAAATATTTCATCTAAACTAAAATTATAAAATAGCTTTCAATTTTTTAAAAATTGTTTAAAATATGCTTTTTCTCCCTGCATGAATAAAGTCTTGTGATACGGAGTTCACAACTTCAAATCCTGAAAACCTCCCTACTTGTGAGAGTAAGGTTGTGTCCACGTACCCCCTACACTCCCCACATCCTTCTAGGTGGGAGCATTTTGCACTAAGTGGCCCCTGCTGGTTATTGGTATACTAAATTCATGGGCTGGTTGAATTAGGGAATATGTTTGTCAGAATAGAAATATCTGTTTTCAAATATTTATTAATTCGTTCTTTTCAATTTATCAGGGCACAAGAGCTTGAAATGAGTGTCAAAGAAACATCGAAGAAAACTGGCGCTCCCCAAATTGTTAAGTTGGACAAGGCATTGAAATTGGTAAACAATTTTTATCTCACTTGCCATATGTAATTTGTGGTTGTCAAATCGTTTTATGCAGTATTAATGTTTATTCATGCAGATTATTACCTTACGCTAACAGCAATTAACATTTTATTAGACGTGTGTGTGACTAGTTAGTAAAGTAGCTTTCTTAAAGATAGGAACTTATTATATACTAAAGTGATTTCCACTTTCTGAACTTTTAGCTCCTCTTGATTTATATCTAAATGTTGTTAATTTACTACTTGTACTTAAACGTCAAGCATTCTGATTGGCAGGCCGAGTTATGGGTAAATAATATGAGCAAAGATGCAGATGATCAGAAAACGAATGCGGATTTAGAGGCTAGACCTTCCGGGTCAGTAACAAATCTATCCCTTATGTTATTATGATTTGTTTGTCACGATAGATGTTGCTTATGTTATACTATCACACAACTTTATAGGCTTGGTCTAGGTGCAAAAGTTTCACGCCAATCAAAATTTGTACCTTCCGATGACCCTGTCGAAAAGAAGTTGTATTCCAAATTGACTGCTGAAAAAAGAAAAGCAGCTAATATTGCTAAGGAGTCTGCCACAATTGCGAGAGATGATTTAGATGACGATGAAGACAGCGAGGACTTAGATAGCAGAACTAATGCGTTTACTAAGAGGAAGGCAAAAGTACCTTTGCCTTCGTCTATATTGCGAAATAAGAAGCAGAAGTGACATTTACTGATGAGTTCTATTTTGCTCTAAGGCTGTAAAGTATCATGTTGCATTTGCCTTTGTTGGAATTTTGGCTTAATATATATTTTTCTTGATTCACATTTGAACATTTGAGCACATATACTTTTACGTGTAATTGATACTAATTCTGATGATGAATTGGTGTATGTTGTCGGGGGACACAGATTATTGTATGCCCAATTGATCTTCTACATGATGTTTGTACTTGGTGCAGATCTCTACGTTATGTTACCGCTATAATGAATGGGAATATATTAGCATAAATTGTTTTATACAAAGCTGTATTACCAGTGTCCAAGATATTCCGAGTATTTCACCCATGTTTCAGATACGTAGAGAACCAACTCAAATAGATATGTGTATCTAGGTCTTCACCTATTCGTCCTAGTAAACTGCCATCTAGTTGATTATTCTGGTATTGGGTCATAACTGATCTATCTCCTTAAATCCAGTATATGATAAATAACGCTATAGGCACCAAAAAGTACTTATTTTTTATTTTAGCTTTTCACTCACTTTTCTTAAGCTTTATATATTCATTTATATATATCTAGTTCTTTTATCACTTATTTACTTGAGTGTTTTTTACAGATAAATTTCTCTCATGTGAGGATCACTTTACTCTGATATATATATA
>Ga0209700_107563_pt1 | contig 15118 bp, 3 predicted proteins | sample SiratroredBW_FD_187528 | JGI IMG/M metagenome (GOLD analysis project Ga0209700, IMG submission 187528) | Root nodule microbial communities of legume samples collected from California, USA - Siratro red BW (SPAdes) (version 2) | ecosystem: Host-associated > Plants > Roots > Nodule | place: USA...
TAGCCAATTAAGATAAACAAGGAAAATAAAAATATCAGAGCAAATTTTTATAAATTATCATAAGCAACTAGTTTGAGGCTCAATTTATAGAAGACTGCTATATGAAGCAGTGACAGTTCCAGGATATTTTTTTATTGCAAGTTGCAAAACGTGTGCACTTTAGTTACCTTAGAAGCCAAGAGAGTAGTTACTGATATAATGAATAGGAGAGAGAAGAGAAATGGCCCAATGGGGATACATGCTTAACTAAACTATGAAGATAAGGAAAGTGGCTTTCTAAGAATGGTTGGTGATGAAGTGGTCTGCAGAAAGTGTTAGAGTTACAGGGCTGTGCAGTTGAACGTTCCATGAAGGCCCAATAGTTGAGAGAAACCTACCAAGATAAGGATATGTTTTTCTGCAGAAATTGATTTCTATATTAAGCATTGGATCAATGGAAACTGTTAAAGAAGTACAAGTCAGGGGATTTTATTAAAGGTACAACATTTAATTTATTTTTAAAGATTGTCCTTAGTCAAGGACTAAAATATTTTATTACAGTGAGTTTATATTTTAATTTTTGTAATTTTTTATTTAACTCACATTTCTCAAAAATTAAAAATATTTTTTTTTTGAATTATCATGTGATATTCATTAATTATTTGTCAGATTAATAAAAGGGCAAGTGATTGTCCAAGCTAAACCACTTATGTCTCTTTCACCTACCAATATAGGAAACAATGTGTGATAATTTTAATCTTAATTTTTTTTCCATCTTAAACATTGTAAAAGCATTAAAAAAAGTTGTGACTATCTTTATTTAATGGGCATAAGCAATTAAGGAAAATTTATTTGCAAATTAGTAACAAGCATCTCATCAAACTGATTAATTAATTTTTTATTCCATATTCCATCTTTCTTTAACAAATAAGACAAAAACTTTTGCCGTCTTCTTAAAATTTTACGTAAACCTTTGAGATGAATAGTCTTTTGGGTGAATTCAAAATGTAAAGTAAGTCTTCGATAAATTGAAATATTTTTGTTTCAAAGTAAAAAAAATTAAATATAAAAATATCCTCAAAAATAACATAAAAGGAACATTCAATACGCATTATTTGGAACACAAAATACTGTAACAAACATGTATGAAAATGAAAGAAACATGATCCATCAACTCTATGGATGAATCAATTAATATAGATAGTAAGTAGAACTAAAAGCACATAAAGAGTGTTTCTGCATCACATGTTTAATATTATATTTTTTAGTATTTTTTACATATAATTTTATTAATTTCAATCTGATCTCAATTAAGCTATTAAATCTTGAATCAATGTTTTAACCTACTCAACCACTTCAAGTTATAAATTTAGGAGAGGAGTTATAGAGAATGATAAATGAGAAACATAAAGTGACAACCCCCATTTTGATATCAGGATATTTTTGTCAAAGTCTCCTACGTGGTGGCAGGGTTATTTTTGGCAAATTGTGGTTACATTTGTCATAAGGGCAACAACACGGGCTTATTCTGCCTTTTCGTCTTCTCGTGACATTCTCGCAACTCCTCTCATTCTCGTTTTTCGTCTTTTCCTGTCACTCTCGCAACTCCTTCAACCGTTTTCCTTCAAGGGTTCTTCTTCAAGCATTCTCCTTCAACCGTCTTCATCTCGTTGGTGCGTCCTGTCGTCTTCAACGTAGTTGGTTATTTTTTTCGTTGTTTGGAGTGGTCGTTAAAGGTTGGTTTTTTATGTAGTTTTTCATTGAAAAGGAAGTGTTTTTTATGGTTGAAATGTTCGTCTTGTATGATTTCCATTTGCTATTTAGGGTTTTGGAGTAAAGGTTGGTCTTTTGTTGGGTTTTTGTTGAAAAGGGAAGACCTTTATATGGTTTGACGGTTTAGGGTTTTGAGGAAGACCTTTATTTGTATGATTTTTGTTAATAGTTGTGATGTTTGAATATTTCTGTTTGACGGGTTGTGTTGTGTGGTCATCTTTGAAGTTGTTTGTCCTTATGAATGAATTGGTTGTTTGAAATTATTAACATCAGACTTAATGGCCAAAACTAAACTAAGGTGTCCCCTCATTACATAAGGGGTAACCTATGTTGTTATGTTTAGAAACACGAGCACACGAATGTATTTGTATAGCGCCGCCAAAACTTTAACTAAGGTGTCTCGTCATTACAACACGGGTAACCTTTGGTGTTTTGTACGGTGACTCTGATTATTATTTTTGAAAACAATTTGGGTTACCTCTTATGTAATGAGTGGATACCTTAGTCAAGGTTTTGGCGGCGCAAGACAAATATGTTCGTGTTTTTTGGTCTAATGGAATTGTTTGTTGTTTTTGCAGCATTACAATGACTGCTGCTGATGTCAATATTCATGAACGATCCCAAGTGGGCAATATGGTTTGTTTGTAGTGTGCATAATTGATTTTCATGATGAAAAATATTGAATTGTCATGTCTATATTGACTCGTTTACTTACATGTATGATTGTATTCGAGTCCGCCACTGCTACAGTACGAAGTATATACTGTAGGTGAATAAAATTTTAACTGATGAGCAAAAGCCCACCATTAGAGCAACGCCATTTGGTTGGCTCGTCATGATAGATAAGCAACTCTAAATGAGCAAGAGGGTTGTCAGGGAGCTCTCTTATAGATTTGTTGAGAAAGAATGTGGTTTTCAAATTAGGTCGGATGTAGTTTCGTTTTTAATAATTGATGTTTATGTTGGTATTGGTTTGAGAATTGGTGGAGAGAAGGTTGACCTCAAAAAGGATTCAAGTGACTCCACCCTCAAGAGTTTGTTTGCTTCGAACCGTGTTATTATTCCTATGACTGTAATGTTGTTGAGTTTTTTAAATTGTACATTTTGTTAGCTCTTTCTGAATTTTTTTTGTCGAGCACAAAGGGTTCTGTATGTAGTGGGCTCTTTACTGTTGTTGATAATGATTTTGGTGAATTAAGTAAATACAATTGAGGTGGCGTGGTATACGAATATCTGCTGCGAAGTTTATGTGAAGGGGCTTCGTCCATTCGGAAGGAGCCAGTACCTTCATATGTCTATATTGTTGGATGCACATACTTGCTGCAGGTAATTTCTATAGTAAGTTCATAAGTGAATTATTGATTTCCTAATAAGGGTTATGTTTTTGATGATTTGTTATCAATTGTGTCATAGATCTGAGCTTGCGAACATGTGTTATTCCCAAAAGGAAAACGGAAAATGAGGAGTAAATTTTCCCGTATCCTTTACTGGAAAGATGTGAAAATAGGGGATAACCAAGTTCAGACAACTTTTATTTCTAGCGTGGTAAGTCTTTAAACTGTGATATTTTTTGTTTAATGATGTTGACATTAATTAATAATTTGATTTTTACCATGCACAGGTGGTTCCTCAATTGTCAATGTCATATGAAGAACTTCAATATGACATTGTCAAAGAAGCTTTAGAAAATGGTGGTGGTCAATAATAAAAAAAAAATAAAGATCGTCCAAAAATTAAATGACTGGATGATCTTATCCTTGTGCAAGACAAATTAATTTTAAAGCTTCAAAGGGAGATCATTCATCTAAGGAAATTGGTGAAGGATAAACGAAGATCTCAACCCTCGTATGAGATGGCCTCTCCCCCAGTAAGAACCCAAACAACATCCTTACTCCATAACCCATAACCCTATCAAATACCCTCACCAACTCCAACAACACAAACATGACTAAGGTGTTCTAGTCACCTAGTAGTTATTAATATATCATGACGACCACGTGGAGAAAATGATTATTGATTGCACTACTCTTTTAAGGAAACCTACAAAACAATTGAAACCATTGTGTTTCATGAGATGGAGTACTTATTTGTCAATATAGTAGTTGTATAATATACCTTGAATCAATATGTACTTAAACTTATAATCTTCTCAACAACAATGCAAGCCTTTGAAGGAAACCATAGATAAACATCATCATGACTTATCATAAAAGTTGTTATTGTAAATAACATCAATTATATCATAGCCTTAGCCATGCAAATCAAGTCATAATCGAACTTGATGCATAAACTAATATGCTCTTAAGTAGAATGAGCTTCACCTATCATTTTTAACCTTATAGTAAGCATTCGATCCAATCATGACATTTGTGCTATTATGCTTAAAAAAAAAGTTATACCCTAATTATGAAATATAGCTTTTAGCCTAATAATATAGCTTTTAGCCTAATAACAAGTGATCAATCCAATAATTGGTCATTCCATCGATTCCATCGTAATCTCCTCCTCTGTATCTTTTTCATCAATAAATCATAACCCTCACAAAGACAATTTTTTATGTAATCCCATATGCTTTTATTTTTTTTCTAACAACAATTAAACAAATTAATATGCTAAAAAATAAATAACAACTATTATTGATAAATAAAAGTTGTATAACTAAAAATAAACCTCCCACTATCCGCTAGTACGAATCTCCACAATATTATTTCATGCCTTCTTCCCAGTCTTATACTTTTCTCACGTCATCAAAATTTACAACATCAAAGTCTTAGGTGAAATATAATCAACTAAAGGTAAGAGATTGAAAAGGTAATAAAACATTCAATCAAATCAAATTCTTAATTATCTTCTCTATATTATCCAAAACGAAATGCAAAAATAGAAACATTCTTCCTAGCAAATGTCTCCATATACTACTAAATTAAGTGTGATCTGGGCTTTTACATCTTTTCTAGTCTAAAAATTATCATAAAAAAAAAGAAAAAATATCAGTGTGGTATAACGTTTTTTTGTATTGAAAAATACTTTTTCTTGTATGTATGTAAGTTACTATTTTGTAAAAAAGAATAATAACCTAGCGAATAATATAATACATTGAGGTAGTATATTTCTTTTAACATAACTAATAGGGTTTTTTTTTTAATTACAACTAATAAAAAAATTACAGTTTAATTTATCTCCCTTTTCATTTACTCTTATTACTCACTTGGTTATTCTATATTGTTGTCATTTTATGTTTGTCCTTGTATATTATTCTTTAACGTGTATATCAAAGGTTCATATAATCGCCATCAATCTCTTGGACTTTCGTTTTGTTTTATTCTATGAAAACGTGTATGGAATTGTGATTTCTAAACTCTATAAAGTAATGCTTTTTGTAGCCTAAAAATAAGAAATGTAATGACATGGTGTGGAGCCAAATACCATAAATATTCTTCACCTAAGATTATTAATAGAAAAACCAATTTGTGTTTGTTATGGCTTGGAAAGGAGATTTAATCTCATTTGTCATATACAGAGTTGCATCATGATAAGGACTGGTCGTGATATTTTGAAGGTCGTGATCGAATAATAAAAGATAAGGTCTTATATATATTCCACTGAAATGTCACACATATTAAGGAAAAAACACTTAATATTTAATAAGATATAAATACTTTTTCAATTTTTGAAATTTTAAATAATTTTACTTTCTTCTTAAAATTTAAAATTGGTCTTTTACTATAATTTTTTTTTTCAAAATTCATGTGTATGTTAAATGCCATTAAAGATTTTCGTTAATATAATTAATAATTATGATATTTTTTGTGGTATGATCATTAAGTTTAAGATTAATTGTAAAACCCTTTTGTCAATTCCATTCTCAGTCGATCTCCTCTTTTCTCTGTTATATGATAAATAAATATATTAAATGCTGGTTTTTGTTTTTACTCTTTTCTCCTTCTCTTTGGCTTTCCATGCTCTTTGAAAACCAGACTTCATTCCTCATTTTATTCAAAATCGGATCAAACCCTCTGGACAGTAGTGAGATATGCATCTACTTTATGGGATTTTGGAACAGAAGTTTTATTTATTTATTTCTATATAATCTTTTTAATTTTTTGTATTTTTCTTTAGTTGTATAGTTGAGATCTTTGATTCTTCTAGATTAATCTTTAGATTGTTTGTTATTTTTGTTTTGATTGTTTTGGAATTAATTATTAATCCTTGTATGAATTTCAAGTTAATTTTATGTAATGAAAGTTAATTTAGTTAACTTTTGAATTATTAAAGATTTTATATCGACTAGATATAAAGTGTGAGATTAATTCATAATATACATGTAATTATAAATCTTATTTTATAAGTTGATTTTATAAAATTTATTCAAGCTTAAAATTTACTCTTTAAAATAAATTTGTATATTAATTATATTATTTATAAGTAAATTTAGAATGAGTCAATTTAGATGCGACTTTTGATCTTTATAGAAGTTTTAGTCTTGTTAGCCTTAGAATGACTTTAGAATCACTTAAAAAGGAGGTTTAGAAATCCGGTCATAGTCATTTTAAAGAGCAAAGGTTAAGATGTTTGAAGTTGTTGTAACTTTAAAATTCAAATGAGAATTATAACTTATTCTCTTGACTTTCTTATAAATAATACTTGACGATTTGATGAGTGAAACTAAGTATAAATTGTTATCTTTAATCATTGTCATAGAATGATTAATATTTTGTAAGTTATTTTAAAATTTTGATTCATTGTAATAAATTGTGATTGAAATTATTTAAATTATGAAATGTAAAGTTACAAATCCACCACCATATATGAATCATTGAATATTTTGTATAATAAATAAAATAACATATGATATAACACAATATCTTCTTCTTGTTTTAATTATAGTTAAGTTATATAGATTTTCTCTGACATTTGTAAATATGTGGCTTTAATTATAATGATTTCACTTAGATTCCTTAACTTTTTTAAGTTTGTTATTAATCTAAGTCATAGAGTAGACTAAGTGCTACAATAAAATTATATTTTCTTACGCATAGTAAAATCAAATACACAATATAATTAATTATATTCCTAAAACTAAATAACATAATGTAATAGAATTGTTGTAATTTAAAACATTTTTTTTTTATCCCTACATCACTCTAGTGCATTATACATAAAACTCCGATATCAAACATTATTTCTACATAAACACATTACATTCTTACGAAAAAAATTCTACCGTAATTTACTAAACATGGTTTAAAAATCCTGCAAATATAATATATTAAAATAACACATACCAATCTTATATAATCATAATGCATAAAAATATCCGTATTACAAATTAAAAATCTTGACTACAAATCTCTTGGTTTGTAGGATTTTTTTGTTGATTATTATTTAGTGATCTATTATTAGGATTTTCTTATGGAGGGATGGCTAAGATATCCCATGTTCAAGTCATTTGGTTAATTAAGAATCTAAAGTTATCATTCTTGGACCAATGGATTCACCAATGTGATGTTTTCTTGAGAAAAAAATATCAACCATATTAAAGTATTATCATCCATTGGTTGCATTAGTAATTCTAAGAAACTATTTAGTATCCCAATGTTTAAGTTCTCATTTTCCATATTTCTATAAAAAAAAAACTTAAAGAAAAGTTCTTATCGATGTCCATCCTATTTAGATTGAAATTCCTATGATTTTTCTTTTGATATCCCAATGTTTAAGTTCTCACTTTCCATATTTTTACCAAAAACTTAAAGAAAAATTCCTACCATCCTATTTGGATTGAAATTCCTATGATTTTTCTTTTGATATCCCAATGTTTACGTTCTCACTTTTCATATTTTTACCAAAAACTTGAAAAAAAACTCCTATCAACGTCCATCCTATTTGGATTACAATTTCTATGATTTTTCTTTTGATATCCCAATATTTAACTTCTTACGTTCGATATTTCTACCAAAAACTTAAAAGAAAACTTCTTATCATTGTTCATATTATTTGGATTGAAATTCTTATTACTTTTCTTTCATGAATTCATCAAATTTGTATCTATTGTAAAGTTCGTAGGAAATGATTGGAGGTTATGATTTTGAGTTAATAAGTTGAAATACTCCATGGGTCCCTCTCATACTATAGGGTTCACACTAGATGGAATAATCCTTTTCATACTAGTGGTCATTATAGGTTTTGCTCGAGTCAAGACTCCTCATTAATACATTTATCAGCATAGTTTGTTAACTTATAAGTAAAGTTGTTATTGTGACCTTATTGGCCACTAAGAAGTTTTTCTACATCTTGCACAGTGACATTGGTGTTTTGTCCAACAGTTATCTGGTGGTGTATTTTTTTAAACTCTTAACTAACGTGTTTATGTATTAATGAGTTGTAGACAAAATAATTTTATTATTCCATAATCTCATATACGTCCAAAACACTTAAAACTAACCAAATAATTTGTTTTCACAGAATTCCAATTTTATGAACACAATCTCATCGAACCGGACAATTTATTTTCGAGTAAAATGGATTTAGGATTTTATTAAAAAACATATCAATTATCAATTATGGATTCTTTTTATTTGGACTAATAATTTTAAAGACTTTCTATTTGTGTGAAATAGAAGTATAAGATAATTACATAAAATAAAATATTTGCGTGCAAACATTAATGATGAGTAAAATACTTTATGTTTATTTTTAAAATTACTAGGTTTTTGGGACTTAAAGCACAAAAGCATAATTTATACATTTTTTTGGATTTTTTTTATTTTATATTTAAAATAAAAACTTGTACAAACTAAAAGAGGAACTTTGAAATTTAAAGTTCAAAATAATTTGAAAAGATGAATGATAAACAAATATTGAAGAGATTAAACGAAAACAATAAATATAAATAGCAAAGAAAGTTTACCAAGATATAGAAAACTTGCAAAATTGATATAGAAAATAGGTGATGAAGGGCACTAATATTATTATCCAAGATTCGAATTCCACCATTGACATTTTTATCTATTCAAATTTTATCCACCACTAACAGCACAAAGTAAGATTTCCTTTTGTCGAAAACTAGATAAAACTCAGTTTGAAAAATACATGGCTTCTAAGAAACATTAATTTATTAATAAAAGTAAATACAAGAAATAGATTTCCGGTCTCATTCCCTAAAACCAAGATTTGTCTTCTATCAATCACTCCCTTACTGTTTTCCAATACAAGACACGACATAAACAAGAATTTATAAAATGCAACGATTCTGTTAAAAGTGTTATGTTTCTGCTAATAAATTCGTGAATTAACAGTTTCATAAGTTTAACAATATATAGGGACTATAAGATAGGAAATAAGAAAACCCCATAAAACAATTAGGACCAAACACAATTGCAACAAAAGGCCACCAACAGACAGCTTTCCCAGTGAAATAACCGAAACAGAATATTGGTTGTGTTCATATTAATCACCGAATAGACAAATGAAATGAAGAGTAAAATATATTCAAGTTCACACATACCAAATGCTACATAGTACATACTCGAAAGGATACAAAATTCAAGCAGGCAAAAACTATTCAGTTAAGTCGTCTCAAATACAACGCCAAGAAACATTGAATATACTCAAGTGTGTTTAAATAGCAAAACCATAAACGTTTAGCATAAAGCAGCCATCATGGAGTGACACTACCAAAACTATGATGAGATTAATATTCACCATATGTGAGAGCAGCTCGCCTATTCGGCGGCAGGCTGCTTAGAAACACTGGAAAGCTTGGACCTCCTCTTTGCCAAACTCTCACTGCGGCGTTCCCTCTGCTCCTTCAATCTGGAGGCAAGAAGTTTCTGATACTCAGCAGCCTCCGATTTTGCCTTTGCAATTCTCTTCTTCTTATCAGCAATCCTTGCACGCTTTCTTTGCAGTGTCAATGGAGTCACAAGTCGTTGAATCTTTGGAGCTTTGCTCACCTTTTTCCCTAAAACCAAGAGTCCATTATTGAGATTAAAATACATAATATGACCAGTTTAATTTTAATTCGATGTTGGAGAAGGAACCTCCAAGTATAGCTTGAGGCTGTTTCTTGGCACAGTTAAACTGTTGTTTCACAAGGAATGAAGTCAAGCAAACGTGATTATCTTTTATTACGACAATAATAACATCTAATAAACCAAAATACAGAAGAAAAATTCCAGAATAAAAAAATACATGTCAGCACGTTATTGTTAATGCAAGACACAAAACAATTTACATGTCATTGTCACTGTGACAAGCATTGTTCTGTGTTTGACAAGGGGATTGTCATTGGTTAGGCTGCCGCTTGCAGCTTGTTGTCGGAAAAAATTAGTTGTTTATTTTATGGGTGTGTGGTCAATAATAATTTTAATTTTGGGGCATGATTTCAATCAGGTATTTGTGGTCTCCAAAAATTTTGGTCCGGGTTGGGTTTCAAAGATTGGTTTACGTCACTGGTGTCTCTTAAAATCTTCACACTCAGCTATTACCTCCATGGTCTCTACAACCACTACTTTTACGGAGGCTATATGGCTGACTTGTATGTATGCAACCAACTCCTATTTGATGAATGTGTAGCAGCAGCAGCCACAATTTTCTTGTGATCATGGTATGATTTGTATCTTTGAATTGAAGCTTATTATGTTAGCTACTTGCTTTTAAAATGCTAAGCTATTGTGTCTTAAACATATCAAAATTCCAAGTATACATTTATATATAATATCTATAATTTAATAATGATCATGATTCTTAGGACTCAATACGATTCCACTTCCAAATTGGAAAATAAGCATTCTGATTCACGAAATCCCAATTTTACTATGTCGGGCTAAGGTTACTCATTTTCTCATTATTATAAAACCACTTATTCTCCCATATCCAATGGCAGATTGGCTACATCAAATGATAAGACCAAAAAACAAATTTACAAGGACAGGGAATGTTACCAGCTTTTGTTGTGAAGGTTCGACGGTATGTATTGACATACTTCCTTACATCATCTTCCTTAGACAGGTTAAACAGCTTACGAATCTTGGATGCTCTCTTTGGACCTCTCATTCTTGGCTTTTCAACGTCAGTAAGCCCTGGTAAATCACTTTCTCCCTTTTTCACAATTACCAAGTTCAGAACAGAGAGATCTGGGCTGACAATGCACCCACGAACAGACTTCCTCCTACGCTCTCCATTGCGCCTTCCATATCCACGGAAGCAAGGAGTTCCTGTTTACACAATCAATGCAAAGAGAATTAATATCCCTCTAGATCATCTTCAAAAAGCACAAAGAGAAATCCATCTTCCATAAATGGTTTCATTTATTACATCATTTAAAGCTTACAAAAACCATATAACAAGTTCATAAACAAAGGCAGTGCACATGTTATGAATGACAACTAGAAAAATTACATAGTCACTGATAATGCAGATCAGAAGGCTGCACAAATTCCACATTATAATCTGGTAAATCAACCCAGCGTAAAAGGAAAGCTTCATTATTGTTCTACCTCTGTGGAGCAAAAGACGAACACGACCAGGTGTTAGCACTCCCTGCTTCATTGGAAATCCTTGTTTGTCACAACCACCAGTGATTTTGAAAACATATCCTTTAAATTCCTGTCAGTAGCAGAATCGTAAAGTAAAACAGATCAATTAATTAATCATTGATGCTTCTCAAAAGATATTGAAACAGGTACACGAAAGCTTCAGTGTACAGAACATACCTCACCCAGAGCATCTCCACTGACTTCCTGTGAAATTCTCTTGTCCCAAAATGCTCGCCTGCAATTTTCAAAAGAATATTATAACAGGAAAACAAGTCACACGGCCCAATATTTAGTACAGTAAACAGAAGAACCTAGGTTGTATGTCAGAAAAAATTGACCAGGACTCAAACCGAAAAAGAAAAAAAAAAAATGGTTGTCGGACTGTGGCTTCTGTTCAAAAGGTAATACTCGCAAAAGCATAAAATAAAGAGCAACAATGCAAGCAGCATGCATCCCACGGGAACCTATCAGGGTATTTGCAATAATCACAGTACGGGATGAGAACAGTGACTGGAGCAAAGCCAACATGGTCCAGTGTTATCAATGTCATGTGGTGGATACAGAAGAAGGCCAAAATTCTGCAATAGAAACACATCATCACGGCCTTTGGCAACATCCATAACAGGCCTCCCTTTATAAATTGCCAATGGCAGTTGGCAACAGTCTGCCACGGTGCCACCAATTTAACAACACTGGCGAGGTCTAAGGACATGGATGCATCCATCATCATTTCCTTTTCCTGATCTTCAATGTGTTTCCTTTACGGATTCAGACAAAACTAGGTTGCAGTTTCTCGTGTGCTTTCAGTACTGCTCTCCAATTAGAATAAGGGTTTCATCATAACAACCTTTAATGCAGAAAACTAAAGGTCACCTAACCAAGGTGAAACTCAAATTCTTATTGGCAAAAAGCATCGAAAGTACGTTAACCACATATAAGTCTATCCTTCGTTTTCCTTCGGAAAAGAATCAGATTCATCAGCTGAAAGGAAACCCAGTTCAAAGATGTCCGACAAAACCCACTTCAATTTCAACACTTAACTAATGATTCTTAATTTAACATTCAACGCTACACATAGCTAGAAGAAAAAAAACAACACTCAACAAGGAAAAACTTATATGAAGCATTGATAGATAAAAAGCTACCCTAGCTAACTCACTGCAGAAAACACCCCTAACAAATGTGCAAGTGAACTTAACATCTTTCTAACTCAAACTACCATCTACACGCAGCTTTTAACACGGAGAAACACAACACAAATGCAACACATAACATTTAAAAACCAAAATAAAAACAAAAAAGTAGAGAACTTACAGCTTCTGATCGTCATCGATCTCGAGCTTCTTCTGGCAGCCAGTGGTTGGATTTGCAATGTTGAACTGCGGAAAGATAAAAATAAAAAATAAAAATGGGGAACTTGAGAAACAAAGAAACGACACATCGAAGCTATAATGTTTGGAAATTATTAGGGTTTGGAAATTAAACCTTCATTGTGCAGTCTCTTCCTGCGACCGAACGACGGAATGACCGATGCCTCTGCTCAGAGCTTCAACACTGAAAAGCGCGCACCAAATGAACTAGGGTTTTACCCTGCTTTGTGGGGATTATGGGCCCGGAAATGGGCTAAAAAGCCCAAATTCTCCTTTTGAATTTTTTGAAAAATGACATCCGATTTTCTTTCTACACCTCCATAATTTAAAAAATACAAAAATATCTTTTTGGATTTCAAAATATAAATTTTTCTTTTTTACATTTTAGATCATACAGTTTAAAATAAAAAATATTCTAAATTATATAATTTAAAATATTGGATTACGTAATTCGAAATATAAATATTTTTATATTTTGAAAACTGTAATTGAAATATAATTTTTTTATATTTTAATACATAATTTAAAAGACAAAGAAAATGAGAAAGAATAATATGGTAGTTTTAGTTTTTCTATAAAAGTGCAGAAAAAGAGTATGGAAGTCGATGAAGAAGCAGTAATTTGTAAAGTATTACTCATATTTTAATTTTAACTTAAATAAGTTTAGATTCTCAATATAATAATGAATTTTGAATACCCAATCGCTTATTTTTACAAATCGGTTAATTAAAAAATTATAAAAGAATAATTTTATTTTATTTTATTTTTAATGTTATGTTATTTCTTTAACTAACTTTGAAATATTTTAAAAATTTCTTTTAATTTCCAAACTTATTTTCTATCATGTTAATTGATGTCTTTTTATGATATAATGATGTATACTATTAGAATATGCAAAAGAAGCTATTTAATACGTGTTATTTTTTTAATAGTTTAGATTGTGCGCACATATTTCAATTTAACCTACATATGAATAAGAAACTATTTAACATAAGAACCTTAAATTAAAATATTAATTTATTAGTTATCCTAATTTAAAAGGGTAATTCGGAACTGAAGTAAAATATTTTTATATGTTCAATATTCTCCCCTGTATGATAACACTATATTAACAGATACAATGATATGACATAAAATTATCAAAAATATACATAATTGTAAAAGCTTTTTCTTTTTTTAACGATGATTAAATCTTCTTTTAAAGTCATTCTTAAATTAACATCAATGAGTTACAATCAATCAGACTTTTAACCATAATTATATACGTAACTATTGCCAAAATTAAGACAGTCTTTTATCTTAAACTTATGTCAAATCATAATTTTCAAAAATTTTACTTCAAACATGGTCATACGTATATTCTTAAGCATAGTAAAGAATTATTTTTAATAACTTATAAATCAAAGTTATTGTTAAGTATAGTAAAGAGTTATTTTTAATTCAAAGTTATATAAAAAGTTGTCATCTTTTATATATATATGTATATATATATATATATATATACATATATGTGTATATATATACACATATACATATGTATGTATATATACATATATACATATATGTGTATACATATATGTATACACATATATACATATATGTGTATACATATATGTATATATACATATATACATATATGTGTATATACATACATATGTATATGTGTATATATATATATATATACACACATATATGTATATATGTACATATATACATATATGTGTATATATATACATATATACATATATGTGTATATATATACATATATACATATATGTGTATATATATACATATATGTGTGTATATATATATATACACATATATGTATATATGTATATATATATATATATATATATATATATATATATATATATATATATATATATATATATATATATATATATATATATATATATATATATATATATACTAATTACAAGAAAAAAGTTGTTTACAGATCAATTGTTAGTTACCAAACTAGTTGTGACCAAAATAAACATCAAATTAGATTTTGGTTGCTAAATAACTATAAAATAGAAGTAATGGTTGAATTTAGTGATCAATTAAGTCGAATAATTGATATCTAACATTAGCTATTAAGGTTTTAGAGACTAATTTAGAATCAAATGGTATAGGTCACTAAAACCTTAATAGCTAATGTTAGATACCAATTATTCGACTTAATTGATCACTAAATTCAATCATTACTTCTATTTTGTAGTTATTTAGCAACCAACATCTAATTTGGTGACTATTTTAGTCACAATTAACAACTATTTCAGTTGGTAGGTAAATATTGGTCTCTAAATAGCTTTTTTCTTATAGTGATATATATATATATATATATATATATATATATATATATATATATATATATATATATATATCTCTATATATATTTTTTTTTATATAGATATATATATATATATATATATATATATATATATATATATATATAAG
>Ga0209700_107566_pt1 | contig 15109 bp, 9 predicted proteins | sample SiratroredBW_FD_187528 | JGI IMG/M metagenome (GOLD analysis project Ga0209700, IMG submission 187528) | Root nodule microbial communities of legume samples collected from California, USA - Siratro red BW (SPAdes) (version 2) | ecosystem: Host-associated > Plants > Roots > Nodule | place: USA...
TTTCCTCCGAACATTTTTTTTTTTTTTAGATGAAAAAGAGGAAGAGTTTTTAAAAATGCTTGTTTTACTGGTTTTGTTGGATATGGGAAAGGAAGAAAAAAAAAACTTATATGGTACCTTTTTTTTTCTTGTGCATGTTTAAAGAAAAACGTGTGATATACATTCACACACATATATATATATATATATATATAACTATTAAATAACTGCAAAGTTCATTTTACTTTTTACATTTTTTTCATTTTATTCATTTTTTATTTATGAAATTTAAAATAATTATACCTTTGATCTCTGAAATTAAAAGAAAAAGTTATTTCAGTGTTCAAAATTTTTAGCTTCTAAACAGAGATTAAAATGATTTCTATTAGGATTTTAGATTTAAGCTTCAAGGTTTAAAACTATTTTTTTTTGTCTCTCAAATTTAATGTTTATAGTGTAAAACAATATTTTTTTTTTAATTTTAAGTATTTTTTTTAATTTATATTACTGAAATCAAAATCGTCTCTAATTTTATAGGGTGTTCTTATAATCAAATCTTTACTTTTTTCCCAAACCGAAATGAGAGTTGAATAAGATTTGGGTGTACACTTACATCTTCCTTTAGACAAGGAGTGTCAGCTTTTCGTTTTTTACACACACATACTTCTCAAACATATCACTTTTTCTATTTTGTTTTTTAACGGGTACAAAGGTATAAGTACGTCTTTTCTTTATTCCCTAATCACTGGCACGATGAAGGAACACTTTTGGTAATGAAGTGACAGAAAGACTCCCTCTAGTTGTGATGCACGAGCAATTAAGGTAGTGGGAACAAGAGACGTAGTCAACAATAGTTCACTCATAACTATTAACTATTAACTATTGGCTGCTTCTTATTCATTGCTTACTGGTCTAGTTTTGGATAATTGCACCCACTTAGTTACACACACCAACCTTGACTAGCCACCAGCTGCCGTGTAATCCATTTTCTCTTACGTCTCACTCTCATTCATAACACTTAGCAGCTTCTACCACCATTTTCTAATACAACAATAATTATATCTTGGACACAATGGAAGGAAAGGGTGATTTTCCCTCCACACCTTGTCCTTATTTAGTACTTAAATCATGTAAGATTCTTTTGAAGAGATAGTTTGAAGTCCCATTTTAAGGTAAAAAATTGAGTAATATGAACTCTATACAAAAAAAACAATAATTGACAAATCTGATATCCTAAGATTTTAGGTATAAAAATTAGATAATTAGTGTCAAATGTGTGAGGTATTATGAATAAGTTATTCGCGGATAAAATATTTAGATTGAGAAGGAGTATGTAATGTTTGGATAAGGATTCGCATTTGAATAAAAAGTTTTAGAATTTAAGTATAAATTAAGAGTCTTACATTGTACAAAATAAATTTCTCCAACCACGGTACTTCTAATCTATGATCCCAATACTTTAAATGAAGACTATTATTTCATAAACGTGTTGTCCAATTTTTAATCTAATTCAATAGTAAACAAATAGGAATCATAATTTTACTAAGGCTAATTTGTTAAAAAGCAAGCCAATTTTTTTTCACTCATTGTCTTTTCTTTCTCTACCCAAAGACTGTGTAGACAATAGGAAAACTATAAAAAAAAAGAGAGTTGAATTGTGATTTAGTTATTTTCTAAAAAAAATTCTTAAGTATGGTCTGATTATGCATCATTAGAAAACATTCACTCTTAATATGATAAGACTTCCGTTTGATGAACTTAAGTAAACACATGTTTGAACTGAACTAATTTCCTGAAAGATATTGACTTAAATTATAATTTCATTCATAAACATTTTTTAGCAAGTTTTTCGTAAACTTAAGTAGAAGATAATATTTGAAAACATATTTTCAACTTAGCTTTTTTTTTCTTCTAAAAGGTGAAGATATATGGAAATTGTGCAACTCTTCTAAATCTTTTTATTGTTGATTTACACATTATCAAATCATGTTTTATGTGTCTAGTTAAACATCCACAATTCATATTGAATACTTGGTTAGAAGAAATTATGATAAAGATATTTTCAACTTCTATCCTTACAATAATTCACCTTCTTGGGTTATACAAATGATAATAACATGCAAAATGAAGGAGAGAAAAGAAAATACACACAATAATTGATACATATAAGGATGATGAAGTACCTGAGGAACAAGGAGAAGACAAGCTTCAAGGAATTAATACAATAAGCATGACTAAAGGAAGAAAAAAGAGCAAATAGAGAAGAATCACAAGAAGAAGAATCAAAGCTTTGGAGGAAGAAATCAAAAGAATAAGCATGTGTAACTCTTGAAAACATGAGGAACTTGAGAGAAGTAGAGAATTTGAAGATTACAACTTGAGAAAGAGCTCCATGATCCTTGGAACTTCTCGAGTTGGCACAACATGTGCCTACTTGCATGTCATCATATGTAATTACTACTTCTTCCTAAGTTTAAGGCACTAACATGTGCACTCTCTAATTTTAAGGGATTAGTCTAGTTAACCATGGTTAAATTTTGTTAATCATTTTTACTTTTCATGCTCCTCCATGGTTCACATTCAAGCCTATAAATAGCAGTGTTCTCCTTGTAAATTTCATAAGTTGAATGAACGAGAATTTGCCTTCAAAGATTTTTTGAAAGAATTTGAGAGTGTCTCTTCTCTTATTTTGAGTTCTTATCTTGAGAAGTTTTCTCGAGTGGTGACTCTTCTTGTACTTATCCTGGGAGTTCTTCCTCCCAAGGAGGTGTGTTCTTCCTTCCTCATCCCTTTAATCCATTTTTATTTTCATTCCTTGTTCTATTATTGTTTTCCTTACTTGTTCTTTACTTTGTCGAATGTATTCATCTCCTATGGATTCCATGTTTGCACCAAATGTTTGTTCTTCCATGAAGTTCTTATTCTTCATCTTTTATTTAGTTGATCAAGATCTACTAGTAGAAAAACTACATTCTACAACAGGATAAAATAATGGTTAAAACACAATCGTGGTAAACAAAAATGCTCTGGTATTTTTGAAATTATGTGGAAAGATATTACAGCAGTTGAGCTCCCAACTGTTGTAGTATCTCCCTACTGCACTAGTTGAGATCTCCCAACCGTTGTAGTATCTTTCTTGAATTTAGAAATTAGGTTCGAGGGAGATACTATAGAGGTTGGGGGCTTCCAATCGCTATAATATCCCTTGTTTTAATCCTAAAGTTTTTAACTACTTTCTTTCATTATTTATTTTTCCCTCTTGTGTCGTTGTCTCTAGTTCAGTGCATTTTGTGCACTTATCAGTCACGTTCATTTTGTTGGTTTCTTCGTTGCTTTCATATACTTTCTTCAGCTTTTTCGACATATGTGGTTTGCTAACTTTTTTATGTTGCAACTTTTGAGGATGCTATATACTTGATGCGTTATCTTTTCTCCATCGTGAATGCTTGGTTCGACACCCCTTACCGCTCTCTTTGAAAGAGGTTAGCAATTTTGTGAAATTCATTAAAAATTGTTATAAATTTTTTTTGACCCAAATTTTTTATCAGTAACTTGATTTAGTGTATATTTGATGATAGATTTCTTATATCGTATATATTTAACATAGATTTTGAGTTGCAAAAATTTAGGGCGAAAAACGGCCATAACTTTTCATAGAGATATCAGATTGAGATGCTCTAAAAATGAAAGTTGCTCGAAATGACGTAATGAAGCTTGTGGGCAATACTTAGAGGGGATTCAAAATCTAAATTTTTTCCAAAATTCTATTGTTTACTACTTTTTTTATAAATATTTTTCATATATTTTTTTCTATTTCACATATCTATACTTGTCTGTGGTATTTCATTGTATGGATTAGAGATTTTATTAAAGAATAATGGAAATTTTTGGATTTTTTCTAAAATAGAAAATACTACAGCGGTTGCATAGGACAATTGTTGTAATATTGGGAAACTACAACGCTTGTATAATATCTCAATATTACAACGGTTGCATAGGGAAACCGTTGTAGTATCTCTCTCACTTTAGCAAAAAGAAGGTGTATTACAATGTTTTTTCAACAACCAAGGTGGTATCTATTACATAATACAACGATTAAACAATCGTTGTAGTTTGTCAAGACTTTGTACAACGATAAAATCTACAGCGGTTTCAGAACCGGTGTTGTATGCCTTCCAGAATCGATGTAAAAGATGAGTTTTTTACTAGTGATCCTACCAATCCCCTAACATCCATATCAAGTAGTATCAAAAGTTAAAAGATTAACCCAAACATTGGAGATGTTCATCACTATCTAAGAAGGTGTCTTGAAAAATCGGTATGAAACCCATTCTTGTTTAGAGGTGATTTTTGAAATTTTTTTTGTGTTCTAATTTTGTTGATATGTTCACATCATGTTTATTGTTTAGTTCATGAGTTTAATCCATTAATCAAGTCATTGTATCCAATTCTTGCATTAGTTGGCCGAAATTTTTTCTTTAGGAATGAGTATGATGTTGATGCTTAATTAATTTTGTTGTTCTTATATTTTTGTCTTTTTTCTTCAAGCTTTCTAGAGTTTGAAAGTATTTAATCTTATTTTTTTTTTTTAAATTTCCTTATGAGCCAACATGTTTTAGAATATTTGAAACCCATAAACATTAAGATTCAAGTGTTGTGATCCTCTTATTTATGGTTGTCTTTTGGAATTTGGTTTTCAAGAAACAAAGTCAAAAACAATTTTCATGGGGCTGCTACTCTAAATGGTTGAAGCATATATGTCTTATAAAAACAAAGAAAAATTAATAGAAATAAAAAAGAAAATTATACAAAGGTTAAATCATCAAGTGTTTGAGAAATGGTTGGTCATGAGTAGTTTGTCCTAGTTTTTTTAATCAATTTGTAACTTTCTTCGAGGATTGTTGAATTGTTTCTATAAAATTGTGTGGGTTTTATGTTCTTTAATGTGTGTTTCTTAAGTTCTTTTCAATTCAAGGTTTTACATGATTCCAATGGAAGAAGTTTTTGCTTCACCCTTTACCCTTCTTTGAGTTTTTTTCAAGTTTTTTGTTGCACTTTTGTGTGCATTTTTATTATGTACATTTTCAGTTTGTATTTGTCAATTCTATTTGGTTTTGCCTAAAATTTTTCATAATTTTAAGGTTTAGTGCATTAAGAATCATTACATGATTTACTTGAGAGATAATATTTCTTAATTTGAATTTGGAACAATTTTTTAGGCATCTTGACTTTCTCTCTTGAGTGTTTGAGTGCAGCCAAAAAATCATTGGTTTCCCCCCTTTATTTTAGTGTGAAAACACATAAAATTGAGTGTAAACACTTCGTGAGGGAATAGGACAATTTTTGGTACTAATTCTTCAACTACTTTGGTACTTTTGCTTGTTTTGTCTTCCAATTTTGTGTAGGTTTCTCAGAAATTTTCAACCATGTCTTTGTGTCCAAAGGAAGAAGGAAGTGCAAATATGAACATAAATCATGTGGTTATGGAAGAGTTGAGACAACTAGTGGAGCAATTAAAGAACATTGTTAATAGAAGAGATAGAAGGGAAATGTGGTCTTCAAGATCTTCTACCAATTTTGATGAAAGTGACATGGAATATTTTCATCCTAAGTGCGAGAGAAGGAAAGGAGACACCACCATAGGAATTAGAATGAAGATAAGTTTCTTAAATATAATGCTAAATTTCCTAAATTCATTGGTATGTATAGGAAAGGAGACACCAAATTATATTTTAGTGATTTTAATGATAGAGATGTTTTAGTGCCAAGAAAACAAAGTGGCCCATCTGCTGAAGACCCAACACAATCGAAGGCCTACCATATGGATGATACTAGGTTTATTACATTTATAATGTGCTTGGAGAAGGGCCCATAAAGATTTTATTTCTTGTGAAAACTATTCTAGTATTTTTTTTTTTTGTAAAAGGTGTGTAAAAAATTAATAATTTCCTAAAGATAGGATTCCAACCCAAGTTTACAAGCTTGATATGCCTACGCTTAACCATTGGGGCAATTGATCTTTTCTTGTGATATGGTAATTTCAATTTTGTTTTATTTACTTCTAAATGACGGAAACTCATAAACTAATTTGCATATAAACAATTGGGGAATTTACAAGGGCTGTAGATTACACATTTTTCAAATTGGTGAAACTGAATCTCCTAGGTTCTTTGTTGAACCAACTACTAGACTGATCAAGGATTTTTCCATTCTCTTATGGCTTCCATGTGGCTTTTCTTTCTCTTTAGAAGTCACACAGATCATCCATATCACCCATTTTACCTAAAACCCTAATTCCCTATAGATCCAATCTCTGACCCTAAAATTTCACTATTTTTTTGTCCATAATTATTCCAAACCATATCTCATGATTTACTAAACCTTTTTGACTGATTCTTGAGCGATTATTGAGCCTTGTCCCTAGTTGTGAACTTTCACCTGGATTTGGTCTTGTTAAATTTTGACTTCTATAGTGCTAGATGTCACTTCAAAGCTTTTGTATGTGATTTTACAATCCTCGGTAATTTTGTACCTTAGACCGGTTCATTTTTGAAACCTAGTTGAGGGGTTTACTTCATCTTTGAGGATTGATCTATATATAAATAGTGTTTTATCACAGTGTAACCTTTACTCTCTAAGCTCAAGGATATCAACATTTTGCCATAGTTCCATCTAGGTTTTATCTTTCTTCTTCTTTGATGGTAAGCTTTACAGTAGGAGCTAAAAGAAGATATTCGCTACAAGATCGTTTATATCTATTGAGCAACTTTAGTTCTTCTTTCATGTCCATTGTACGTCTGATGAGCTCTAACGTGATTTTTGCATTTAATGTTATTCTTCTCTATGCAACATCCTTGATAGTTGACAATGATTATCTCATAAGGTAGCACAACCTTTTGCCCCTATTCTTTTGAAAAGTAGATACCATACAGGGAAATTAGTTGAGTCATAATTAAAGAGCTTTTTTGTGTAAGGAGATTGATAAAGAGTTTTAGCTCGTTTTCCAAGAGATCTCGATATTGATTTCTATTATATCTTGAATGGATCACGGATATTCCCTGCTATATATAGTAAGTAGATGGATATTTGTCGTTTTTGAGAAATTTGGACTACTTGTGAGAGTGATTCTGTTCCTTGAGTCTTATCTTGATTTATACGAGTCAGATGATGATTCTTCATTGGTACTTCATCTTGAAGATAAAGGTGGAACTTCAACTTTAAGTGCAATGCCTTGCTTCTTCCACCATATAAGTCTTCTCCAAAGTAACATGAAGACTTTAAAATGGACACTTAATAGAGCATGATACTTTATTTCATGAACATTAGACCATGTAAAGACAACTAAACTATATGATAAAAAGGTTATACAAACCTGTCTTCAAGACTACAAAAAAGAATAAAGAGGTTAATGAGTTACAACCTTGATGAGGAGCTTATCAAGAGTTAAGGCCTATTTGAGCTTGTTTAAACAAACTTTTGAGCCCAAGTTCAAAATTAAAAAATATCACTAGAGATTTTGAAGCTTTAAGATTAAAGGACCTCTACTTGTAACTATTAGATAGTGTGGGAACAGCTGGTTCCAGAAGGAGGGAGGAGTTGAATGGAGCTTCGACTCAATTCATTGTAAAAAAAACCACCAAGCAAGATCGTCCAAGACAAGAATATATAATCACAAATGAAGCAATTTTATACCAGTTCACCTTAATATCTTAGGCTATGTCTAGTTCTCCCTTGAACAAATTGTTTAAGTGGTTCCACTATATTGTAAACGTTTACACCATGCTCATGAACCTCTTCAGGTTACACTAAGTACACAAATCTCTCCAGGTTACACCGAGTACATAAACCTTTGTAGGTTATACTTGTCTCATTCTCCCTTTTAGATCAATACCACTTAAGATTGAAATAAAACGCTATCAAGTGAGAGAATAATCAATGCTCACAAGGAATAACGTCACATGGTGAAGAATTACACAATTTTCTCACAACTCAAAACTCTAGATGCTCTCAGTAACAGATTTACAATAGACAGTCAAATATTTAGTAAATTCTTCAATGTATTGAATAATTTATTTCTCTTTTTGCTTCTTGTTATCTTCAACTTGAAATTGTTTATCTATATTTAGCTCTGTAGAAACTGGCTGTTAGATGCTTGAAATGAAAATCTTAAATATCTAATGCTAAAACACGGGGAACAACTTCTATTATTGATTTTGCATTAAAACTGAAATAGAAACAATTTAACCAGTACATGAAATCTTTGATTTAAAACAATAAATCACGTTCAAACATTTCATAATAATTTGAATAATTTCCATTATGAGCAAACTTAAACATTCAAGCACATGTTATAAAATCTTATATATATATATATATATATATATATATATATATAATCCAGTTGTAAATGATTTGATTAAAAATAAAATTGAAAGCAAATTTCAAAACAAATTTACAACATTTACTATTTTTATATTTATCTATTTTTAACTTTCCTCTTCTTTTAATTTTCAACAAAACTAATTTAATAAAATAATAATAGATAAAAAGTTATCTAGGTCTTCATTCCGATTATACATACTCCCGATGCTTAGAGATCCATGAATATTACTGTAACAAACACATAAATCATCAAATATAAACACACACTTGGAGTATTGTTATCATCAAAATTTTATTAGATGATTACATCATCTAAAGGTACTTTTAGACTGTCTAATGATTCAACATATAGAGTAGTTTATAATTTATTTTTAGGCCAAGTAGAATAGGAGTCGTATAGGGTTTTGGGCCTTGAAGCCCATAAGAACAAGTTGACAACCACCTTTGAAAGAATCATCCAAGAAGGCGCCACCTAGGAAGATAGAAGGCACCACATTTGCCTATGAACCTTCCAACTAGGCACCACTTGGAGAGCTCCTCTCCAAGCTTCTTTTGCCACTTGTCCTCATCTCATTAGATAGGAAATGAAGCTTGGCTCCAATGGAAAGGTTTTTCTCCTGATATATGCAAGATGAAACACCTGAGGAACAAGAGAAAGAGAAGACATAAATAATAAATAAAGGAATTATGAAAAATAAGGAAAGAGCATGAAGAAATAAAAAAAGAGAAAAAGTAGAGCACTTGAAAGTGGAAGCAATTTAAGAGTATGCAATAAGAGAAGGAAAGAAACATCTTAACTTTTGGAGCTCTCCACCTATCAAATTAAAACACAAGGATGGCCACATCATCATGAACCATCATTACACCTTCTGATGGAAGAAACCGTAAGCATACACAATAAGTGTGATTCAGATGGTCACATCAGACCAAAATACTGTCAAATTTGTCTAGATTGTGTCTGTAAAAAATGTATATCATTTATTTTTTCTTGGTATGAATTTTCAACATTGTAAAAACATTCATCTAGGGTTAGACAAATAGGAGAAGGTGCGCCTAGGGTTAGGTTAGGGTTGGTGCACCTCCCACCGTTGTACACATGTCATTGTGCCATTGGAGAGTTTTGAAGCTTGCTACACATATCGACGTGATAATATTAGATTGGAGCATGGTGGATACTTGTTGGATGGAAGTTAGGGTTATAATTAGGGCTGGACAGTAGTTAGGGTAACAATTGGATGGTAGTTAGGTTTTGTGTTTAGCTTCTTTTATAAGCTTTTATAGTCTATAAATAGGTAAACCATGTACTTAATTTTTCAAGCTTGTATACACTAGTGTTATACTTTAATTTTTCAGCACCATTTGATGTTTGAGCTTCTCCATTGTTGCCTTCTCTTAGAAGACTAGCTTAGGGAATCCATTTGAAGATAGCCTTACCTCTTGCAATCACCTTGTTCCACCATTTTCACTCACAAAACCTTACTTTTTTCTTCATCTTCTTTTTACTTTCCGATGCCATTCATCCATCAACGCCATTGTTTTCATCTTCCAATTGCTTGGGTAGTGCACATGTTGAAGGCAAGACCATCACCTTATAACTAAATGCAACTACAGTCATTACATCCAAACTACCCCATGTACCTTCATCAAACCACTTGCTCATTCATGCACCTTCTTAATTACTTCACGTACTTCTAGGAGATTAGTTACTCTTAGTTCTAAATAGCTTTGTTAATCTTTTGTTAATATTTTCACCTTTGGATGTCTATGAACAATTATAAATAGGTCTCTAACCTTGTACAAATAATGAAATGAAATGAATTAGAGAGTGAATGAAAGTACTGTTGAAGGTGTGTATTGAAAGTTGAGTATCTCCCTCCTCTTACAGTTTGAATTCTTATCTTTAAAAGCTTTCTCAATTGGTGGCTCCTCTAGAACTTATACTTGGAATTATTTCCATAGGTGGAATGTTATACCTTTCATCTTCTTACTTATTCTATTTTTTATTTTATTTTACGTTGATAGTTACTTGTTCTATTGGTTTTCTACATTGTTTCATTCCTTTCATTGGTTCTATTGGTCTTCTATTTTTGTGCCTATTTCATTCCTTTCATTGTTGGGTTTTTTTCTTCATCTTCCAAGATGTTGATCTAGATCCCAAACACCCCCAAGAACATTTCAAGTGGTATCAAGAGCCAAAGAATCAACAAAATCCATGAAGATGTTCATCACCATCAATGGAGTTGCTTTTGAAAAATGGGTTTGAAACCCATCCTTGGTGTAAGGTAATTCATTGTTTTATTTGAGTTTTCTTCTTGGCCAAACTGTTTTGGATTGGTATACATCATGTTCTTGTGTTTTGTTTCAAGTTTCATCCATTAATCAAGCCGTTGTATCCATCCATTAATTAGTTGTGTTCTTTTTTTTCTTTTGAGTATTTTTAGTTTTTCTTCTTGTTTCCAACCGTTTTGTCTCAAATTTAACTGAGTTTACAAGAATTAGTGCCTTTAGAGCCATTACATAATTCACTTGAGAGATAATATTTCTTTATGTGAACATCAAGCAATTTTGTGAATTTATTGGGACTTTTCTCTTGTGAATGCAGTGAGGATGAGAGTACCACACATCATTTAGTGTTTTATAAGTGTAAGAAAAAAATTGAGAGTGAAAACCTTTAAGGAGAATTTGCAATAAAATTTTGAAACTATTTCTTGTCTAGTTTGTGTTGTTTTTCTTTTAAATTTTGTGTAGATTGTTCTAAAACATTTTCTAGCATCTCTATAAGTCTTAAGTAAGAGGGAAGTATCAATACAGATGGTCATGAAATGACCAATGAGAAAATTAGACAAAATTTTGAACAATTGGAGCAATTGTTGAAGCAAAAGAGGCATAGGAAAACTAGACATTCTTCAAGTTCTTCGTCAAAAGTGGGAAGTGACATGAAGGCTTTTTATGCTTCAAGCCATGAGAGAAGGGAGAGGAGATTACATAAGATCAAGAGATGAGGATAAAATCTACAAACATAGTATAAAATTTCCTAATTTAATGGTGATTCTGATCTAAATGGGTATGAAGACTGAGAAAGAAAAGTGAGTGAAATTGTTTTTGCTTGTGATTTTCAAAATAAAGAAATTGTAAAGCTTATAGTCTTAGAGTTTGAGGGTTATTCTTTATTTAGGCAGAGAAAATGTCAACATGAAATTATTGATAGTTAACATCCTTTGATCAATTCTTAGGATGATTTAGAAAAAGCCATGAAAAAGAGATTTTTGCCTTTCACCTATAAAAAATATTTGATTCTTCAACTTCAAAGATTTAGGTAAGGTTAAAAAAGTGTATATGAAATTTACAAAGAGATGGAAATGCTTTCAATAAAAAATGATTTGAAGGAGAATGAAGAGGCAAAGATGACAAGGTTTTTAAGTGGATTGAACCAAGACATATAATATAGCTTTTTTTGAACATCTTCAAGAGACTCGTCAATGTGCTGGAACCTGGTTTCACAATATTGATAGTGGTTTCTCTCTTCCTCTTGCATGGTACGTAGCTGTGTCATTATACGTTCCTCCAAAATAGCAAAGTAGTTCTCATACCTAGTGTGTGGAACATCATGTACAGGAACATCATAGCCTTTTCAACAGCACTCGTTCCACCATTATCATCTTCTTCAACAGGTTGAGAGCTATCATAATCAGCTTTGCAGATCCAATGATCATCATTTACCTTTGTCAGCCCAATCATGTTCAGTGTTACTGCACTAGTCTCATTTTGTGCTTTCGCTGGTTCCACCACTTCTTCGTCAGTATCAATCTCAAAATACTCAATAACTAAGAAATCATAACAGCATATGGAATTATGTATTCCACTTTCTTCCTTATCTTTTGCAGATGTTCCTTGATTACACTGACCCAATTGACTTGAATCTTCCTCATCAGGCAGTACATCATCATGAGATCCTCTTTTGTTAAAACAACATGATTAAATCCTCTTGGTGTCAACAGCCAGATCACAATGAATGCCAAAATGCGTGGAGTCACAACCAGTCTACCCACTGAATAGCTCTTGGATTCATTGTTAGGATTCCTCAAGCAGGATTTGAAGAACTGTGCTTTGTTGAACATTTCCAGTCCAACAGTGTTGTTCTTCCCAATAGGAGCACCAGCATTCCTCAGCCCTACCACTTCCAGCTACACATCATCATTGATGCAGATGTCTATTCCTTTGTCTTGAGAATATATGGCTTCTTCATCAGACCACATATTGGTCAAAAAGACTTTCACCAAATCTGGATAAACATTTCCAAACATCCTCACAACTTTTCCAGCTTCTGAAACCTCAAGGCTTCTCTAACATCGTCTAGCTTCTCCTCTTTCAGCCATAACATCTTAAGGACCTTAGGAGCAATGATTACTTTTCTGCCGAAAGATTTGTGATATTCTCCCATGCTCACATAGTTTCCAGCAAACCAGCGCTCAAGATAGTTAGTCTCATTGACCTCGCTTGGTTTAGCATTTTTCACACATGCTCTCTTGGTGTGGAGGATGAGGCCATTTCAATGGTTGATAAGTGTTGGCTAGTTTGATGGTTTACAAGCACTGAAAATGCAGAATGCTACAAGGTGAAGTGTGTGCTGAAGTGACTAATGCTATCACTACTTATAATGCAAGCTGCTGAGTAAAATACAAACTTAAAATTCAAATTCAAATCAAGTCACGCATGTTGTGCATTGATGGACAGATCAAACAAATATTTTCAGTTTTGATTCTGTAAACAATAAACTGTAACATAATTGACTTAACTTCAGAATATGTTGCAGCTTTTGACTTGTTGACTCTCAATCAGCACATGACACGTGGAGCTTTAAAGTTTATCTCTCTTCACATGTGTTGTACCGTTGGTGCCACCTCAGCTTGGTCAATGCGTTTTCAAATTGACCGAGAATCTGCAGTGGAATATTTTCATTCCCCATGTAGCAGTCCTCCTTGCACAACTTATTGTCAAGAAGTTATTAGATATCCTCGTTCAACAGTTTCTTGTTCTAATCAATTGAACAACATTTACACAAAATCAGAATTTATGTCAATTCCAATAAATTCAGTCAAGGCTCAATAAATTGTCTTTATTGATTTGATCAATAACAAAAAGTAACCAAAAATTAATACATTTATGAGCTGATTCAATTTTCAAATATTTTTGAAATCAATAATTCCCAATTCATTTATAAGAAAATTAAATCTCTCGTTATTAAGAGGTTTTGTAAATAAATCAGCTAATTGATTCTTAGAATTAACAAACTGAATTACACAATCACCATTAATTACATGATCTTTAATAAAATGGTGGCGTATTTCAATATGCTTAGTTTTGGAATGTTGTATAGGATTCTTTGTTAAATTTATTGCACTAGTGTTATCACAGAATAATGGGTGTCAACACCCAATTTCGTCCGGACAAATAAAATTATTCTAAAATATAAAACAATATAAAATAAAAATAAAAATGTGTGTTATTATTTAAATAAAAAAGAAGTTTTGATTCTATTCTATTTTATGAATAAAGTTAAAATAAAATTCATAAAAAAGGAAAAAAAGTAAAGAAAATCAGTCTATTAAAAATTTGTTAAAAAAATAAAAATAAAATTGTCATTAAAGTGTTGTCATGTCACATCCTCTCTTTTTGCTTGCCTTTTCTGATGCCCATTAATGATACAAAAATTAATTGAAAATGAATTTAAAAAATTTTAGAAAGGCTAGAAATTTGAACAGTTGATCTGATTATTATTCTGATTAATTTCTGCTTAATAATGATTAAATGCTGATTTTCTAATAATTGATGCATTTTCTTTTTGAGTTGTTATGCTCATCCTTTTTATTCTACAGGCTCTATTTGGTTAATGTTCTAAAATAGTAATTAGATAATTTGTTTATTTTTCGAAAAGTAGAAAATATAATGATAATAAATATATATTTCAAAATAATAATAATATTAAAATAAAATTAAAAAAAAAGTTTAAGTATTTATTTTTATTTTTATTGTTGTGTTACTTAGGTTGCTTTCAATAAATGTAAAAATGAAAAAAAACAATAAAGGAAAGAAAACGAATTAAAATAATAATAATAATAATAATAATAAAATGTGTCAGCCACATTACCTCCAATATTCCTTATTTATTCCTCATATTCATTTTATTTTTGAATTTGAGGTTATAACAGTAATAATGGTACAATTCTGCCCATTTTTCAGTCTCTGTTCGTCCTTGGGATTTAACGGTCAGTTGGTGTCATAAGTGGGGATAATTAGGAATTAATAGATTTGAATCTGAATTAAAAGAGAATAATCAATTGGCAGTTCACAAATTATAATTAAGTGGGAATAATTAGGAATTAAGGGATTTAAAATTTGAATTAAGAGTGGGCTGACTAGAATTAGTATAAATATGCATAGTGAGCAAGTGGATACACACACGAAAAAAAGGCAGAGAGAATCACAGTGCTGAAATTTAGTGGGCATCTAGAGTCATCGAAAGTAAGAGGAGAAAAGTCCGAAGTTCTTGAAGTAGTGCTTCAACGGGTTAGTTGGGATCTATCGATTTTTGTATATGTATATATAATTCTGATTGCTCTTTTGATTCTTTTATTGTCCTATTATTCTACCCTTATTGCTTTGATTCGTGTTAAAACATGTTGTTTGAGGATCTTCAATTGATATATTTTGGTTGCTCACTTGATTCCTTTATCTCTTTATGTAATAT
>Ga0209700_107567_pt1 | contig 15106 bp, 5 predicted proteins | sample SiratroredBW_FD_187528 | JGI IMG/M metagenome (GOLD analysis project Ga0209700, IMG submission 187528) | Root nodule microbial communities of legume samples collected from California, USA - Siratro red BW (SPAdes) (version 2) | ecosystem: Host-associated > Plants > Roots > Nodule | place: USA...
AATTATTTGTTCTTAAGGCTTGTAGTTTTGTCATCATCAAAAAGGGGGAGATTGTTGAACATTAGACGGTCCAAAGTCCCTTTAGAGGATCAAATCATTTGATAAAGTTTTGATGATAACAAAAATTAAGTATATATTTATATTTGATGACTTATATACAATTGCGCAGTTAACATTATTATTATTATTATTAAAGTAGGAGACACATGGTCTATAAAGAGATAAGTTTTCTTACTATTTACTTTTATGTGTTATTGATTTGATTTAAATTGATTTTATATCATATTGTGCTTTAATGTTCAAATTTGTTCATAACGAAAAATATTCAAATTATTATGAAGCATTTAATTGTGATTAATTGATTTTATATCATAATGTGTATTAACGTTCAAATCTGTTCATAATAGAAATTATTCAAATTATTGATGAGTATCGCAGATATAATTTCTCTATGTTATAATAAATTATTTCCGATACAGACTTAATCAAGTTTAATGCAGTATGAAAATTAGAGAAGTATTTCCAGTTTGAGCTTCATACATCAGAAAGTCAAGATTGCTCTGTTCAAGCATCCCAACGGCTAGTTTCTAAAAAGCTACATATAGAGGAGCAAGTTCAAGTTGAAGAACAACAAGGAGAAGCGAAAAGAGAAAAACATCATACAATACATTTAAAGAAAATATACTGAGTGTTTATTGTCAATCTGCTATAGAGAGCATCTAGAGTTTTGGGTTGTGTGAAGTATAATTCTTCACCATTGTGAAGTAAACTCTTGTGAGCTTTCATTGTTCTCTCTTTTGAGAGTGTTTATTTCAATCTTGAGTGGTCTTGATCTCAGGGGGAGATTGAGACTGGTATAACCTGGAGAGGTTTGTATACTCGTGATAACCTGGAGAGGTTTGTGTACTCGTTGTAACCTGGAGAGGTTTGTGTACTCGTTGTAACTATTTGCTTAATAGTGAAACCTCTTGAACGGTTTGTTCAAGGGAGAACTAGACGTAGCCCAAGAGATTAGGGTGAACCAGTATAAAACTACTTTATCTGTGCTTATATTTTGTTTGCCTTGGTTGGTGGTTTCTATTTATAGCGAATTGAGTTCAGGCTCCATTCAACCTCCCCTTCTGGAGCCAGCTGTTCCTACATAATATGATGAAACAACAATTTGATAAGATAAAAATATAATCATGTATAATCATGTGTTTCACATAATATAAAAAATTAAATAATATTAAGATATAAAATAAATTATATCTAAATGATAATTTTTTAACAAAGTTTTATATTAATATAATTCAAATTTTTAATAAAATATGAAAATTATTAAAAAAATTATAAGATTTCAAAATTAGAATTAATATCTTAAAAAATTCTGATAATTATTATTTAATATAACATTATAATAAATAATCTAATTTAATTTTTTATAGAATATAATACATAAAAAATATTATATAAATTAATATTAACAAAATTGTACAAAAATTTACTTTATTTTCATAGTTACTTTTTCCAAAACTATAAATAAGTCATATCAATTTTATAAAACTAATATTATGATGCAAATATTGTTTTTAAAAATATATTTGAATGATAATGATTTTTTTATATGTTAATTATTATATAATTCAAATTTATATGTAAACATTATATATTATAAGAAAAGAGAGAAGAGGTTTGTTTATGCTATTATGTTAAACTTAACTTAACTCCATCCTTAAGATGTAAATAATTGACTATACACTGTTATATTAACAAGCAAACATTACATATTACATCTAAATAAGATAAGATATAATTAAACTAAGACATGATATTCATAATTTGGTACCAACCAACCACTTTACATTGGAAGTGTTTATCAACTAAACTCTGTGGGCTTTGATTCTTTTTGCAGCCCATGGATCATAACGAATGGGCCGAATCGGAAAATTCAACATATATAAGTTGAATGACCAAATCGCCTTGCTTCTTCAAACAAACCTCGCCGCTACAGAGAATTGTGGTGTTGAATCAACTGTTCTTGATTGTTGCGTCCTCAACATGGTAGTATTATCTTTGTGATCAAATCTGTATTTTTTTCTAATTTTAAACAAAATTTAATTTGCATGGGCAGGTTTGCTTGGCTTGTTTGTTGCCTCTCTTTCTGGTTCCGATAGTTAACATTCTTCCTCTTCTCTTTGATTTTATCATGGTAAGTGTATTGTTTTTTTGATTACTTTGCATGCAATGATAGTGATTAATGAAATTTAGCTATGGATGTTTGGATGGTTGTTGATCTGTAATTTTGTTTTCAGGGAAAGATCTATAGGGTTCTAGGTTGGGAGTACAGGAAACCAGAGAGGGCTCCTCCTGCATGTCCATACAAGCCTTCAGCCAATGGTGTTAGTAAAGTAAGTGAATAATGCCTAATGTTAATTGTTTATAACAGAGTTTAATTTCTATCCATTGTCCATTTATATTCTCTATCAAACAATCAGGAGATATAAGGTTGATTGGTAGTAAAAGTGGATGAAGATAGGAATAGGTTAGGTTGTGGTTTCAAAATTTTCAGTGATATACTAACATATTAATAGTTAATGTTTGCATGCAAGAAAGAAACAATTAGAAATCATGATCTCTATGACTTTTGTCAGTGACAGTTAGAAATCATGATATGTATGACATTGAAATAGTTATTATGGAATTAAACAAACTGTTTCTGCTGGGTAACAATGACAAAATTTTGTCAGTGGCTCAATTTGGAGGTTTTGAAGGGAGATTTTGTTGATTAATGGTAGGGTGGAGTAATATATGATTTCATCCTGAACAAGGATAATTATAATATTTTAGTATGTAGAAAATAATCAATGTGAGTTTTGGCGATGTGTGGGACTGATGTCATGTCACACTTTGTAGCCTGAAAGGATTGGGGAATGTGAGTCCCATTTCAGCTAGTGTTATCAATTGGGGATAGCCGAAAATGGAGGAAAGCTTATAATAGGATAGCTGGCATTTAGTTGAAGTCACGCAACAGTTGAAGGTGTCGCAGTTAAGGATTCAATAAATAGCGCTATAGCACTGCCATGGTATCTATGTAACACCACTGATGTCAGTTACCGCTTATGTGGTTAGATGTCGAACTTTCATTTTGGAGTGGTGGCATCACAATGTGTCCTTCTCTCGGTGGGGGACTTCTTAGGATCATCTGGCCATCCCATGATTGAAGAGTGTGGTTGTATTGACTGGTGCAATGACTGACAACTATGTTGCTTTGTAGAACATTCTGAATATTGTGTGTGAATCATGGATACTAAGATATGACTAAAACTTATGGGACATGTTGCAGAGATTTGAGACGTTATTAGAGTAACTAGATACACATTATAAATCCATTAGATCAACTAATGCCTTCCTAAATGATTTGGAATAACCAATTCATTGCACTTAAAGCTCAAGGTTTTTTCAGTACTTTAGGATTTTGTGTAAAGAATTTTGTTAAATAAAGTATAGGAGGGGTCATGTGAATCCATGCTAGAAATATGGATCATGGAGCACTGTTTATCAGTTTATGAGTGTTACTGAAAGAACCACAAACCACGGGCGTTTATATTTTTATTAGTTCTCTGTTGCTATGAAGCACTAAGACTGACATAGACACTGGACACATACACACTCTGACAACAATAATTCTCAAAATGTAAGAGATAACTATATATATTGAATGTCATTATACATAATTTAAATTGGCAATCAAGATTTATACACTTAAAATCATCTATTGAAGAAGATAGTCAAATATAAGTAGGAAAAAATCTTTTGGCATTTCATACAACGACTTGAAAATCTATTTTCAAATGTAATCTAGTAATTAGAACAAATAAAATTTTGTAATTGTAAAGAAAAGAGAGATGGAATTCCAAATTGTAAAAAGAGAATTTAATTCATTTAAGATATTTTATGCCCTTATTAATCGTCATTGTTGAAAAAAATACCCTTTAATTTAGGTTCATCTAAAGACAAATCTAGTAAACGGGTGTTTGTTTGTTTAAAGAGAAAATGTTTGACTTTCCAACTTCTAAAAAAGAATCACGGTATCTATTCTCATTAATGCTATGTCGGAGTTGTGTCTGACCGCGTCGGAGGAGTGTTGGAGTCGCAAAAGACATTTTTTAAATTCGATACTTTAGCAGGATATTGGACACATGTCGTATCCACGGGACATGCCATTGAAGAGCCGTGCTTCACATAGCTTTGTTGTAGAAGTATTACTGGGACATAATGTTCTGGAATGGAATTCGAGAAGGAGAATCAATCTTTGTATTATGATATCAAGAGAATCCCTCTTATCTATTTTAGTTGCACTTGCATATGATAATTTTGTACAGTTTCCACAAAGAGAGTCTGCGACTGAAATATCAAGATGATCTCTCTTAGCTATTTTAGTTGCACATGATCATTATATACCAGTTTCCACAATGGGATCTTGGTACCAAGCGCTATAGGATAATGCAGAGATCTGGTTCCAAATTTTCTTTTCCTTGGTGATTTGTTCTGAAAGCTGTTGCCCGGAAATGGGATTTAGAACTTGAATTCTGTAAAATTTGAATATTGGTGCCTTCCTTTATCATTCTGAGCCAGTTCCAAGTGAAAATTGATGGCTTGGAGTCAAAGAAGTTGAACATTGTGCCTAAAAGAGTTGGAAAAGGGTAAAACCTAATCCTAATAAATGAATAGGGTGATTGATGTGGAATTCCTGGATTAACTGTAGACTTTTGTGGCCAGGCCTCCCGTTATTAGAATATTCTTACAAATTTGAATGAAAAAAAGAGTTTGTTGTATTATTTTCAACTTTATCATATTTGGTACTTCTTAATTTGTTTTGACGGATAATGAAGTATAATTGGTCAAATCAGTGAGAATTTTGAGTTAAGTGATGTCTATTCTACTATCTTTTATCTTATGTTATTTTATGCATGATTGGTGGGGGTTAGTCATTTACAAAGACTACTATTATGTCCGTAACAATTTTAGGGCCAGGTTGAATTGTGTGTTCTCCAGTATAATATTTGGCTTACCTGACAAGGGTTTTTGTTATCGATGATGATATGCATCTCTCATTTGAGAAACAATCTATTCTGTTGTCAATTAGTTGTTTTTCTCAAACATGCAATATTATAACAGTTAGTGACCCTTTAGGCACTCACTAGCAGGTAGTGACCCTTAAGTTGTGCTTCTTGTGTGTTGGTGCCCTCATGACATGATACATTCTGTTTTTTCTTTTTGGTTTGTGCCTGTCTCATGCATGCAGTGCATAATGCTTGTGTTGATGTTTGCGCATGCTTATTATTTTGTTTTGATGATTTAGCATATGAAGCTTCCATGAATTCAAATGGGAACTGACATTACAAAATTGCTATGTCATTTGCAGGCTGGGGCAGATGCTGGGGCAGATGCTGAACCTATTTCAGCTGATCCTGTTAAACCTGGAACTGTAGATGTCAAAAAGGATTAATGTGGATAGCTAACATTCTGTAAGGTTTGACAAGGTTAAAAAGTATGATAACATCTTATTGTTCATGTCTGTAACTTTTACTAAATATCTTGTCTTGTCATGATGTGTGAAAAAATAGATAAAAAAGAAATGCTTGGTTGTTTTAAAGTTTAAATTACTTAATTTTAAAGAAAAAGCAAGTTTCACTGTAAGTAAAAGAAAATGTAATTTATGGTGGATGAGTTGTTGAAAATATAGAAATATTGAATGGTGGATGAGTTGCTCAAAATATAGAAATACTGAGATACTATAGATGGAACATATGGTTCGATTTTAGTGTATATTTTTGAACTGAAATCGTGCCACCTCTTTTTCTTGCTCTTCTGGTGTCCTTTTATTGTCACCTCAGCACGATTAGTTTAGATTTTTTTTTTTAAAAAAGAGGTTTAATTTATTCATTAAATAATTAAAAAAACGAAATATATATATATATATATATATATATATATATATATATATAAAAATTTTAAAAAAAAAAAAAAAAAAAAAAAAAAAAAAAAAAAAAAAAAAAAAAAAAAAAAAAAAAAAAAAAAAAAAAAAAATATATATATATATATATATATATATATATATATATATATAAAGAATTTTAAACAATAAGAATAAAAAATAAAAAACAAAGAAATAAAGAAAAATTAAAAAGAAATAATAACAAAAGAATGAGTCAATTTTTGATCTGTTCTGAACTTTCCCACTTCCTGACAATAAACAATAAAAAATATAAAAAGATAATAATAGAAAAATAATTGTTTTAAAAATAATAACAATAAAAAAGGAGTCCTTATTAGTCTTGTGAATGTGGATGAGTGGAAAGAAAAACGACTCTTTTTTTCTATTGTTATTATTTTTTTTATACTTTTTTATTATTTATTGTCAGGAAGTTAGGAAGTTCATAGGTTTAAAAATTGATTTATTCTCTTGTTATTATTTTTTTTTAATTTTTCTTTATTTTTTATTCTTATTATTTAAATTCTTTTTTATATATATATTTTTTATTTTTCGTTTTTGTAATTATTTATTATTATTTATATTATGTAAAACTTAATAGATAAATTAAACCTCTTTTTTTTTAGAAAAATCCTAAACTATATTTTTTTATTTTATTATTTCATTTTCAATTTTTTTTATTTTGATTATTATTTTTTAATTATAGATATATTTTTTAATTTTTTTAATTATATTTATCCAAACAAAATCGGGTATTGACACACCGAAATCGTGCAGTACAATTTTAGTTTAGAAAATATACACTAAAATCGTGCCATTTCAGTATAATTTCTGTATTTCTATATTTTTAGTGACTCATTATGCATATGAGTCTCGGTCATATCTTAGCAACTATGTTGCTTTGTAGAACATTATTGTGTGTGAGTCATGGATTCTAAGATATGACTAAAACTTATTGGACATGTTGCAGAGATTTGAGATGTTATTAGAGTAACTGGAATACACATTATAAATCCATTAGATCAACTAATGCCTTCCTAAATGATTTGGCATAACCAATTTATTGCACTTAAAGCCTGAGGTTTTTTCAGTATTTTAGGATTTTTGTGTAAAGAATTTTTTCAAATAGTATAAGAGGGGCTATGTGAATCCATGCTAGAAATATGGATCACGGAGCACTCTTTATCGGTTTATGAGTGTTATTGAAAGAATCACATACCACGGGCGTTTATATTTTTATTAGCTTGCTATGAAGCACTAAGACTAACATAGACACTGAACACATACATACTGTGACAACAATAATTCTTAAAAGAAAAATGTTATTTTGACATTCCAAAAACAATTACTCTTATTCAACACTTTGTAGTGTAGTAATAGGTACTTGTTGGTAAAGGATACTTTGGTAAATGTTATCTAAAGTTTAAAAATTTGGAAAACTACTATTTGGATGAAATTTGAAATTGGGTTTGAGAGAGCGGGAAGGAAATGACATAGGGTTTAGGTGTAAGAAAGAAGAACATCTCCATGAAAGAGTGAGAACTTGAAACTTGATTGCGCAGAACGATAAACTATCATCGAGTATACGAGAAAATGGGATGGAGAAACTTAAGGTTTGGATAGAAGGAGGAAGAGAAATTGTGGAAGTGTGAGTTTCCACACTTCATATTTTTGCTCTGCCTTCTCACAGTTCTCCTTTCATCTTCCTTCTACTCCTGTCCTCTCCATTAACGGCTTGCTCATCTTCCTCTGTTGCTCATCGTGCGGTTCCGTTCTTTCTACCCAAATCCTAAGTTTCTCCACCTCGCTCTATCTCTCATACCTGATAACAATTTATCGGTCTGCACAATCAAGTCCCAAGTTTTCAGAGAGGTTTTCTTCCTTCTTGCACCTAAATCCTATGTCATTTCCTTCCTACTCTCTCAAATCCAATCTCAAATTGTCACCCTTCCAAATAGCAATTTCTCAAATTGTCAAACTTCAAATGATATTTACCAAAGTATCCTTTGCCACTTTAGCAGCAATTGTTACTAGGAGTATCAAATGGGAGTAACTGTTCTTGTGGTGTCAAAATAACATTTCCAAAAGAGAAAAAACTGGGTTGACAACCGGAGAAAAAATACGTCCTTTTGACAACTGTAACGTGGCATGCCTTCATTACGTGACAGAGGACAAACTTGTATTTTTCTATTTTGTACATAATGAAATCACCCAACACAAACCAAGATATGTTTACACCCAAAAAATTAAGAAGACAAAGAACAACCAAGGGAAAACCAAGACCACGCCGCTACCCAAAACGGAAACTGCCAACGAACCACCTCACCTCATCCCAAATCAAAACACACCATTGCTCCATCGGAGAACTGCCACCCAACGACCAACCACTACTCCAAAGCATCACCTCTGAATCTCGTTTCCAAAGCATCAGCGCTCCAAACCAATGACCAACCACGATGGCACCTATAAAATAACCTAAATTTATTTTCATTTCGTGTTAAGTATGCCTATATCCCAATAAATAATTTGTTTCTTTAACACATTCATCATCTCCAACTAAAATAACATTTTCATTACCAACTCACCGTCACGTGGTCGCCACATAAGGTTGTCAAGTGGTTGGCATGTCACATGGTGGTTTGACAATGTCACATGGCATGCCAACCACTTGGCAATCTTATGCGACGTTCACGTGGCGGTGAGTTGGTAATAATAATAGTTTTTTAATTGGAGGTGATAACTACATTAAAAAAATAATTTTTTATTGGGAAAAGGAGTATGACACGAGGATGAAGATGAATTTAGGTTTAAGATTGTGTTTGATGTGTGTTGTTGTGTGCCATAGTTCATTGTGTGACCCAAGAGATTTCACAAGTAGTGTTTTGGAGCGGTGATTGGTCGTTGGGTCGCAGTTTTTCGGTAGATAGTTGTCTTTTTGGATAGCGGTAATGTGTGGTCTTCCGGAGAGGTGAAGTGGTTGGTTTCTATTTTGGGTAGTGGTGTGGTTGTGGTTTTTTGTTGCCTACTCACCTTTCTGTCTAAACTATCGCCCCTTCTCCCAAACCTCTTTTTTCCCTCAACCCCACCTTCAAGATAAAAACTCTAAAAATTTGTTCTCTTACGATTTCAAGGTCTTAACAAACTTCTCAAATCTTTTTCTTTGACGACAACGCTCCGAAGTTCTTCCATCTCTCTCAATTACTTCGACATCTACTCTACTGGCTCAATTACTCAATTTTTTCACTCTCCACGCAAAGATCACTCATCTTTTTCTTCAAAATTCATTTGAAACAAATGATCATTTGTCCTTTGCTATATAACTAGCAACTACCAGGTTACAGATGTCAAAAATCATATTATTTGAACTGGTTGTTTGAATTGATTGTCAAAGTATCTTTTTCAAAAAAAAAATCACAGTATCTACTCTCTCATTAATGCTATGTCGGAGTTGTGTCTGACCGTGTTGGAGTCGCAAAAGACATTTTTTAAATTCCATACTTTAGTAGGATATTGGACACATGTCGTATCCACGGGACATGCCATTGAAGAGCCGTGCTTCATATAGCTTTGTTGTAGAAGTATTACTGGGACATAATGTTCTGGAATGGCATTCTAGAAAGAGAATCAATCTTTGTATTATGATATCAAGAGAATCCCTCTTAGCTATTTTAGTTGCCCTTGCATATGATAATCTTGTACAGTTTCCACAATGAGAGTTTGCATATGATAATCTTGTACCAGTTTCTACAGTGGGATCTTGGTAATATGCATTTTCTTTTTCTTGGCGATTAGTTCTGAAAGCTGTCGCCCCGAAATGGGATTTAGAACTTGAATTCTGTAAAATTTGAATATTCATGCCTTCCTTTATCATTCTGAGCCAGTTCCAAGTGAAAATTGACAGCTCAGAGTCAAAGAAGTTGAACATTGTGCCTAAAAGAGTTGGGAAAGTGGAAAACCTAATCCTAATAAATGAATACGGTGATTAACTGTAGACTTTTGTGGCCAGGCTTCCTGTTATGAGAATATTTTTACAAATTTGAATGAAAAAAGTTGGTTGTATTATTTTCAACTTTATCGTACTTCTTAATTTGTTTTGACGGATAATGAAGTATAATTGGTCAAATCAATGAGAATTTTGACGTTAAGTGATGTCTATTCTACTATCTTTTATCTTATGTTACTTTATGCATGAATGGTGGGGGTTAGTCATTTGCAAAGACTACTATTATGTCCGGAACAATTTTAGGGTGATGTTGAATTGTTTGTTCTCCAGTAATATTTGGCTTACCTGACAAGGGTTTTTTGTTATCGATGATGATATGCATCTCCCAATTGAGAAACAATCTATTCTGTTGTCAATTATTTGTTTTTCTCAAACATGCAATATTATAACAGTTAGTGACCCTTTAGGCACTCACTACCTGGTAGTGACCCTTAAGTTGTGCTTCTTGTGTGTTGGTGCCCTCATGACATGATACATTCTGTTTTTTCTTTTTGGTTTGTGCCTGTCTCATGCCTGCAGTGCATAATGCTTGTGTTGATGTTTGCGCATGCTTATAATTTTGTTTTGATGATTTAGCATGAGGCTTCCATGAATTCAAATGCGAACTGGCATTACAAAATTGCTATGTCATTTGCAGGCTGGGGCAGATGCTGAACCTATTTCAGCCGATCCTGTTAAACCTGAAACTGCAGATGTCAAAAAGGATTAATGTGGGTAGCTAACATTCTGTAAGGTTTGACAAGGTTAAAAAGTATGATAACATCTTATGGTTCATGTCTATAACTTTTATTAAATATCTTGTGTTGTTATGACGTGTGAAAAAATTGATTAAAAAAAAAATGTTTGGTTGTTTTAAAGTTTAAGTTGCTTAATTTTAAAGAAAAAGCAAGTTTCACTTAAAGTAAAAGAAAATGTAATTTATGGTGGATGAGTTGCTGAAAATATAGAAATACCGAAATCCTATTGAGGTGGTATGATTTTAGTGTATATTTTTTGAACTGAAATTATGTCTTCTCAACACAATTAGTTTAAGGTTTTTTCTAAAAAATAAAAAAAAGAAAAAATTAATTTATCTATTAAGTTTTACATAATAAAAAAAAATAATAAATAATTAAAAAATGAAAAATAATATATATATAAAGAATTTAAATAATAAGAATAAAAAATAAAAAGGAAAGAAATAAAGAAAAATTAAAAAGGAATAATAACAAAAGAATGAGTGAATTTTCAAATTGCCTTGAACTTTGCCTTGACCTTTTCCATTTGCTGACACTAAATAATGAAAAAGTATAAAAAAATAATAATAATAGAAAAAATTCTTTTTTAAAAATAATAACAATATAATAAGAATTGTTTTAAAACAATTTTTTTTATTGTTGTTATGGTCAGGAAGTGGGAAAGTTCAGAACAGTTTGAAAATTCATCTATTTTTTTGTTATTATTTTTTTAATTTTTCTTTATTTTTTATTTTTATTGTTTAATTCTTTTATATATATATATATATATATATATAAATATATATTTTATTTTTCAGTTTTAATTATTTATTTTTATTTTATTATGTAATAGTAAAATTTAATGGATAAATTAAACCTTTATTGTTTTTAGAAAAATACTAAACTAATCAAGTATATTTTTTATTTTATTATTTTTTCTTTAATTCTTTTATTTTAATTATTATTTTTTAATTGTAGATACATTTTTTTAATTTTGTTTAATTATACACTAAAATCGTGCCGCCTCAACATGATTCTAATATTTCTATATCTTAGTGACTCATCTACAATGCAGAGTCTCAGTCCTATCTCAAAAATCTATTTTCCAGAATCGTCTGTCCATATCCTATTCTTCCAACAATAATCCTTATAAATGATCATCATGGATGATACGCCTTCTGCCAAATTCTTAATGACATCGTTACATGAAATGGCCTCCTCCATGATTGTTGCACCCACCACGGCCATGCACATGACAACCATGCATGCAACCTTTACTCTGCCTATATTTGAAAACAGTAATATTATATCTTTGAAGTCAACTAGTTCAAAGACAAAGGTTTATAGAATATACTATAATTTGTAATTGGTGTATACAAGTGATGTAGTGTGGAGTTTATATAAATCTGTGGAGGTCTTAATAAACAACAAAAAGGTTGTTTGTGTATTATTGGAAGAGTCACATAAAATTTTAACTATATTTTTCGGAATTGGCTCAAAGGGTGGTTTGTCTCTCGGCTCTTCCAACCTTTTGTTTTTGTACATGCACAATTTCAAATAATTTTGGCTCTTCCAACCTTTTGTTTCTGTACGTGCACAATTTCAAATAATTTCTCAAATTAAAACACTCTAAACATGGTGAATATTCATTGCTATACCAATTTTCATATTTCTTGTCCTTTTCACAAAATAGATTACTTTAATGTGCACCATTATGATCTTTAATCATTGTTGAAGAATAGACTTGTAGACACGCTTATGGAAAAAGAGTTTTTGGGAGATACGAGTCAAATTCAAATGCAAGGATGGTGGTTGAGTTGAAGAAGAAATTGATTGTCTTATGGTGCAAAATATAAATATACTGAAATAATGTTGAGGTGACACGATTTTAGGGTAATTTATCTGAATTAAAATCGTATTGAGGTGGTACAATTTTAGGGTAAGTTTTTTGAACTGAATAGACACGATTTCAGTTCAGAAAAATTATCCTAAAATCATGTTACCTCAACATGAGTTTAATTAAATACTAATCATATCACATTGACACGATTTTATTGTTGGTTAAACAAAATCGTGCTATGTTAGCACAATTTCTTTGTTATAAAATCGTTGTAACATGACACAATTTACTCATAATTGTAATTAATTTTCTTTTACCTATTTATGCGAATTTCAAAACAAAATTGTTAAAGAATGGAAAAAAACCCAACTCCACGTGCATTTGCTTCTCTATTTAATCACACAATACATTGTAATAATTGGAAGAAAATATAATAAATCAGATATTGAATCTCTATTTTAACTTCAATTTCTAAAAATAGATTTTCATCTAATATTTTTGAGATGTTATGCGCAATCATTTGGAGATATTAATTGTATGAATAAGTGAAATTTGAGTGCAACTAACTCAACTTGTTGAAACAAAATCGAGTCATGACCAATAGTAAATTATGTATTAAGAAAAATTATTGTGTGATTTTTTGTTCGAAGAAGGAGGGAGGGAGGATTTTTAAATTGAACTCTCTTCTCATAGACAATTTTCCTAGAAGTATTTTGCAAACACTCTTACCAAACCTAATGAGTTTATAATGAGTGTGTAATAGTATCTTGTATTTTTCGTATTGTGAAGTAAGCAAATCCTTAAATTTTTTATCCCTTTTAGAAGACTAACCTTTCTTTAAGCATTTTCTATAAGTCCATAGTTTACAGATAAAATTTTTATCTTGAAAAAAAATTGAAAAGGATAATTCGAAGTGATTTATATATTCACTTTAACTAAAAATGATTTGTATAATTATTTATTAATAAATAGGATCGTTTAAGAGTGATTGAAGAAGATATCGATGTAAACTAAGAGTCGAGAATGAATCAATATAAAATACCTGTATTATTCTTCGTTATTTGATGCTTTTCGATAATCAAATTAGTCTTTAACGAAATTTAGTTTCTAACGGAAAAAAGAAAACAAAACTTAAGACTAAAGTTTACCTAACATAAAATCAATATATATATATATATATATATATATATATATATATTAAAAAAACAAAATAAAAAAAATATATATATATATATATATATATATATATATATATATAAAACAACAAAATACGAAGATAAAAAATTGATATGCAATTATAATTGCTCTGATTCCAGTTAAAACATGTACACACAAACTACTCCTTCACGTATTTTAAAGTACATCATTATTAAGACCTTATATCAAAGGGCAACATAAGGTTCATATATTAGAATGAAGCATCATTATAACAACTTATTCGTTTTTTTTTTTTTTTTCTAAAGGAGACTTTTAATGGCTTTGGGATGATTTTTTTTATCAAAACTATTTCTAAATGATATAATACAATCCATTACATTTTTTATAATTTAAACATTTTTTGGGTATTAAATTGGGGAGGAATTATTGTGTACTATTTCTCCTTAGGAGTATGAGGAACGAGTGAAATATCAGGTTAACTTTAACATAACTGATAATTTTGTTTCGTATTTATCTCTTTTTTCTACTATATATATATATATATTGAAGGCACAACATCTTAAAAAACAAGTACACAATAATATTTTTTTTATTCTTATATAATTGATGTATAAATTAAGAGATATTAAATAAAATATTTAAATATTTTTATTAGAATAAAGAATAAATACTTTAAATCACTTAACAAATAATATTAAATAATTTTCTAAATTTAGAAATACTTTTTTCAAATAATATTTCTTTTTTATTTTCATTACCTTTTATTATACTTGATGTTTAAAATAAAACTATTAATAATATTTTTGTGAAACCAATGAAAAATCACTTGAATGCTATTTATAACAATTGTTTGAAAATTGTACTATAGATCTTCATGTTAGAACATATCATGAAATATTCATACGAAGCTAATTGATAACTATTTTTTCTTACTTTTATATACAACTATAACATTATTCTTACACATCACTTATATTAACATATAAATCATTTCTCATAACAAATATGTCGTTATTTAATGTTTCAATACATATTTATAACAATATATTCTTTATTAAATTTAAAATATATAATTTATAGCAAATTTTACATCATATAACACAACAGTCATATGCTATTAATATCTAAAAGAGAAAACATGACGTATATTGCAAAATGATTTTTCATAGCCTTTCAATTATAAATTAGCATATCTATTCTAAGTTGATTGACTTTTAAAATAATTATCTTAATATTAACAATAATTTGTATTATGGACTGAAAAAAATAAAAAATATACTATATGCATATATATATATATATGTATGTATGGATCATTTGGTTGCGTGTTTGAGAGTTGTCAAAATAGGTTATAATCTAAACCCAGTTGTAATGGTTAGTTATATAAATAAAATATATAATAGTATTTAAAG
>Ga0209700_107568_pt1 | contig 15105 bp, 8 predicted proteins | sample SiratroredBW_FD_187528 | JGI IMG/M metagenome (GOLD analysis project Ga0209700, IMG submission 187528) | Root nodule microbial communities of legume samples collected from California, USA - Siratro red BW (SPAdes) (version 2) | ecosystem: Host-associated > Plants > Roots > Nodule | place: USA...
TGTATTTTTTTTTTTGTCTTATCTCTATTCTCGTTGAGAACGAAGGTACTCTGTTGTGTTCGTCTAATATAAATATTACATTAAATAATTTTTATAAGAAATAAAAATAATATATAAAAAAAATATGATATTATCAAGTATTTAATGATAAAGGATATTAAATATGATACACATGTTTTTATTTAATATTAAAAATATTAAAAAAATTATAATTATATAAAAATGAGATGAAGGTATCAAATAATAATAATTAGATAAATGTTAAATAATTATAAAAAGAATAAAAATAATTAAATATATGATTTAGAAATAAATAATGAAAATTAGGATAAAAAAAATTAATATAAATATTTTAAATCACCTAATAAATTAGATATGTTTTAGTAATTTAAAATATGAGCAAGTATGATAATGATGATATATATTGATACGGGATAAATATGTTCTTGTCCATTTCTATCTCTATATCTAATTTTAATTTAAAAACTCTGATATTATCCATATACCCATATGTTATTTATAAAACACCTATCCATTCTATAATTGATTATTTCATGAAACCTTTTATATTTAGTAAGATTATTTAAATATTAATTTATATACTTTTAATTTAGTTTTATTAAAAAATATTTTATTAAGTGTTTAAATATTTTTATTTTTGTTTAAATAGTTAATATTTAATTTTGTTGTTAATAGGATAATGTAATTTTTTTTATCTTCAATTCGTCGATCAATTGACAGATTTGTATGCTTCTTTTATTTATTAAGAATTGCACCTGTTAATCACTTTTTATTGTGGTTTACTTGTTAAAAAATGCTGACTGTTGTGTTTGATTGAGAGGGAAATAAAAAGAAGAAATAAGTGAAAAAATTAAAAAAAATAAAATAAAATAAAAATAATTTAATTTAAGAGAAAGGAAAATCTAACCTTTTGAGATTAGGTGTTTTTAAAAATAATATCTTCATTCCTATCTTAAGTGTTCATAATATTCTCTGTTTTATTATTAACATTATTTATTCAATTGTTATAAGATCCGCCACTGGATAAAATAATTACTAAAGATAATGTCTTTTTTTTTTTTCAAATTTAGTTTATTTACTCTTTTAAGTTGGAAGGAGTAGTTATTTTAATTTTTATTTATGGTCAAAACTTAAGGATACTTTTAGTTTTTCTTATAACAAAAGTAGTATGATTTTTAATAACAATGATGATGAAGAAAACATTAATAGGTCATGACATTTTTCTTGTCATACGTCAGCTAAATGACGTCGTTTACTTTTAAATGCATTGAAAATGATGGATATTGACTCTTATTAATGAAGAGATAGAAGATATATATATATATATATATATATATATATATATATATATATATATATATATAAAATTAACGAATTAAATAGAAAATGCAGATTTTTAGTTTACACTGTATTTTAGAATTGAATTAAAAGTGAAAATTTTAAAAATTTGTAAATTATTATCAAAAAATTAAATAAATTATGAATTATAAAATAAAGAGAGATTAAAAATGTAATTTAGTCTAAATATCATTTTGTGAACAAGATTAGTGATTCAGTCAACCACCAACAGTTCTCTTTTATTATATATAAAGACGAGGAAGTAGTTTTTTAAACCCACGTTTTTTTATGTGTTTGCTAGTCTCGCTTTTAATTAAGTGGTAACTTTCTTGTTTTGGGTAAAAACCCTCATTTAAATTAATAAATTAGCCAGTGAGGTTGGGTGGTTGAAACTAATTGGGTTAATTTGGTGTATTATATTATAATATGAGAAAACAAAGAGACAACACAATCTACATAGTGATGCTGCATTATTTAATGTATGAGGGACAAAAACGAAGAGACTAAAAAACAGTGTCGTCAACTTTAACAATCCTGCATTATTTAATGTACAGAAATCATAAAATTAATTCTTCACTATTCAAAAGTAAAAAAAAATAAAAATGAAGGCAACGTTATTTTTTTGAATTTAAAATAATTAAATTTTTAAGAAATATGGTCTTTATACAATACTTCGTAGTAATAAGTTTTATTATAAGGAGATATCGTGTTTTCAAAATCATTCAACTGTTATTTACAAACAAAAAAAACACACACACACATATATATATATATATAACAATTTAATATTATGAATGTTAGAGAATAGTATCATTTGCATATTTTTTTTTTTTTACAAATATTTATATGCTGGATGTAACTCTTATAAAGTGAGAAGAATAAGCTTTAACAAACAAATTATAATAATAGCCATTAATTAGGATTATTTAAGCAAAGATTTTAACTAATTTTTTTTTATTGTTATGTACTTTTTTATTTTATCACAACTTTTTAATCATTGATAGTACCCTCATACACATCCTCAATTAAGAGGAATTAAATCCTCAAGTGTTAGATCTAAGAGATCCAACCCCTAATTTTAATGTAAAAAAGATAATGTATATTTGAAAAATTGTTGTTAATCCGTCTTTTTCAACCATATAAGCTAAATGGCATTTATATATAGTTAAATTTGCTATATTTTGAACAGTAAAATTACAGTAAATAGTGTATAACAGTATTAAATTGCGATGTAAAATGGTGAATGGACAAACTTATATAAAGACTGTTTTTGTATAAAGACTGAAACTTTGAATAAAAATAACCATAAATGAATAGTTTTAACAGTGTGAATATAATAGTTCCTGCACTTTTATCTCCCTACCTCACTCTACCAAAACCCCGAAATTTCTACCTCAAGAACCAATGCCAAATTGATCAGTTTCTGATACATCCCAGCATGACAAATTGACCAATTCAACCATTGCCATCAGGCAAGGAAGCCCCTGATCTGAGATGTTTATCTTTTGCAACTTCTCTTCATTTAACTTAACAACAATTGGAATAAATTAATAGTTCAATGTAGGTTCAATGAATACATCTTCCTAGACGTAGGTAACACCTCAAACAAGAAAGATAACTGCCCATACACTAATACCAATCCTAACATGGGTAACACAAATGAAAAATAAACAGACAAACAAATAAATTTCAAATGCTAAGTAATACTGGGATCCTATGGATAATTTATCAGAGATAACGCAAAATTCTTCCGACGAAACCCCTGCTCTGCGGAATTTTGATGACCGCTGATGGATTTAATGTTATAAATTTGAAAACCTCAAGTACAAGTCTAAGCTGTGATGGTAAAAGTAAAACAAGGGGAACGTTTGCCAATATGACCACTGCTGCAAAGTATTGATACAACCTAGATTTTTGTAGAACTATAGCAAGTGCAGCATAGAAGGCAACCATCATGAACACTAGGGATAGGAAAAGGAACCAAAGGCCTGACATTATCCTCGTGGGCAATCTCTTAAAGAAGTCTATTTCAGCGTAACGCGATGTCTGAATGTCAACGTATACCAATACTGCAATGAGAGAAGCAAAGAGAGAGATTACATCAGCTACAATAAACACAGTAAATGCTTTTTCATTTATAAAAATGGGAACTCCAGTTTCTTGATGGTAACCCCCTGGGACAGTGAAGACAGCAGCGAACATCACAGTTATTACCAGAACACCCACAATTGCAAAGGTCCCAGTTGTTTCTTTTACCCATTTCTCTCCATCTTTCATCAGCTCCTTGTGCGTTTCAAGAAATACCTCACTAGGCTTCTTACCCTCATCATTTCTGGCTTCTCTACATTTACGATGCACAACTTCCTCCACCGCCTGCACTCCTTTCATCAATGTTAATGCATGCATGGACTATTATTGTATTTGTTACATCAATCCCACTACAAAGAGAAATATAATTAAGACGAATGCACCTTAAACCATTGAATTTCTCTTTGCATTTGCAGAGCAGCACCAGGTCTGAGATTCAGATCAGAGAAAGGTCCTAAATGTGCTGCCAGGTGCAACAAGTTATTGCCAAACATGTCTGTTGTATAGTTAATTACATCCTTATTTCCACAGAGAGTATACATGAGTCGGAACACATTCTGTTTGCGATGAAGAACAGCATACGAAAATATGTCTCTTCCATGGTTGTCCATTGCCCATAAGAGGTCATGGTTAGCCTCCCACATAGCCTTTATGAACTCAACGTTTCCATACTTTGCTGCATCCAACATGGCGTCATACACCGAAGCTTCCCGGAGTTGTGAACTATTAAACTTTGCAACACTATCTTTATAGTACCTCAATATTTGTAGAACTTCATCCTTATCTACAGTCACTTCAATATTCTTGATAACCAGAATTATCCATCCTGAGATAAGGGGAGGAATTTAGATCGAATTTAAGTAGGGAGGGAAAAAAATTACATATCTTTTGGTCGTCCTCAAAGAAGATGTTTAGAAATTTGAAAATTTGAACCAACACAATTTCAGAACTACCCCTGAAGGATGTTGAACTCCTCTGTAGACAGGATTTGAATGAATTAATGTATCTAAATCATTACCATTATCTACTTTAAAATAAATTTTAAAAAAATAATAGTTAATTCAAATTTTGGAGAAATTAAAACTAAAAAAAATTTAGCAAGATTAAAATAAAAATTTATTTATTTTATAAATATTAAGAACAATAACTTTACATTTAGAAAGATAATTTCTTTTATAAAAATTATCAACAAAATTATCTTATGCATTCCAACTAAATAGGTGTTTTTCAATTGGAAATTTTAGTCACTCATTTCAAAACTGAGTCATACCTTGATTATTTAAAATTAGAGATTTTAATTTAACTTTTCAAATTAACACATTGATTTTTTACGAGTCAAAATTCGTTAAAATCACTTGTGGATATATGTTTACATATCTGAAATCCTATGTAAATATGTCATAAAGCAAATATGAATCAAAGAGACAAAGCAATACTTACCCAAAAACTTTCGAACCATGCGCAAAAATATCGAAACCCAATCGACTACAGTACCTAGAAGAACCATAAGAAGAAGTTTAAGTCAGTGGCATATCTTTTGTGCTTAATAGTTCAGAGAACTGTTATAAACTATTCTTCAACAATGTTTTTCCTTCATCCGTTAAGGGATTCCTCTAATTCTTAATTTATTTCTCACCTTTTAACTTGAATTTCAATATTTTTTTAAAATTATAAACACATAAAGCAATTCCCATATCACAATATATTTTTGGTTTGAATATATTTTTAAATATACCATTCTAATTTATATCGATAAATAATGTTTCATCATTTATTAAAGAGATTTTGAAAATTAAAAGTTCTATGAATTGGGTGCTTTCTTAAAAAATGTAATTGAGTGGCTAATTAATTCAAAAGAAAAAAAGAATCAGGTCAAAAGGAGGAAAATCTTACCATGTGTCAAATTGTAAAGTATTGACTGTAAAAGAGTGGCATTTAAAAGTGCAGGAGGCATTCGAGCCAATTCATGCAAGCCGCCAAAGCCATAGGGTAAGGATTGAATGGGCAGTTGAGGGTAAGATTTCAGCATTTTCAAAGCCACATCTGCCAATTCAAATCATGCAACCATTTCACAATTAACTTCTTTTTTCTTAAACATCCTAACAATCTACCAAACTATTCCAATATATATGTTAAGTAAATCAAAGAGGTTGAGGAGAAGAAAAAGGGATTAGGAGCATTGAGGTGGGGAAGGAAGAAGATAGAGGGTATGGAGAAGAGATGAAGGGAAGCAGCATATATGGATGTGCGCTTCATTTGCTTACCAAATATATGAGCTTGGATGCATCGTTCCAGCAGCAAAACTCGATTGTGTGAAGACTGTTGGTCGAGGACATGGGAAGGAGTTTTGAAGAAAAGGAAGCGAGTCATTCTTTTGTGTCCTGAATAAGCAGCCAGAAGAAGAGGGATCTCACCCTTCTTGTTCTGTAAAGCAAGCACTCCCATGCCACCTTTCCCATTTACAATGCACTTTGCTATATCCATGTCTCCACTGTAACCAGCAGCAAGAGCAAGAGCAGTATAACCATCCTTGTCCTGCATTTCTACTAATTGCTCCTTCCCCAAGTTCACTAAACCCTCCACAATATTCAAATGCCCTTCCATTGTTGCAATGTGAAGAATCGTCCTACCTGAAGCCGGAGTCCAAAATATGGCATCGGGTTTTTCCCTCAGGTATGAGCTTGCGCCTTCACAGTCACCCTTTTCCACAAACTCATACAGAGCTTTGTGCTCACTAACGTTGTCGGATACCACACCTGTGTGCGTCTCATTCACATTCAAACATAAATAAATATTTGGAATAATGTTATGTGCAAATATATACATATAAAGTAGGATTTGAAGATGCATCTAAAGACGTAGTACGTACCATGCCTAATATGTGGTTGGGCTTTAAACTCAGAACCGTAAAGCGTAGCCAAGTGATTCCAAGCTCTTTGGGCGGTTTCGAAGTCTTTAATTTGATCGAAAATGTGTGGTCCGCATGATAGTTGAATGAGATGCAGAGCCTCTCCGTTCATCCTCCGTGCTTCCACTTCAGTCGAAGAAGAACCAGTCCCGACAACAACATCCCACAGATTTTTCCCTATCAGATAGTTTTTCATGAGAGTTTTCCATTCTTCGTAGTTGTAGCTTGTGAGCACTTCACGAACTATTCCGCTGGATGTCATTCTCCTGCCTTCCATAAATCAAATCTGTCCCCTTTAGTCCATTGACTGCTACTTAAATCCACTCATTTTTTGTGGTGATCAATGCATATGCTTAAACTCTTTACCAGCACGCCTCTCAAGATTATACGGTGAGGCTTAGCCTCACCATTATAACCTATTTGTCCCATATTAGGCAAACTTAAACAGTTAAGTTACATTTATTCATCAATGGAGAAAGAAAAAATAATGAAAAGCCAATAACAGTATGGGCACAGAAATTTAAAACATGGCATAAACAGGGATACAGTTTCTTTCTTTCTCAAATTTCAAATATCATCAGGCACGAGCGATGCTCGTGACCTTCTCTTATACTACCCAACCTAAGAGGGATAACAGAACACAGGGTTTCATGAGACCATAACCAATAACAACAATCTAACCCCGTATCCCTACTCCTCTCATTATATACACAAACCACCCCACAACGAATTTTTCATCCTCAAGCAACTTAACAACGTTTACTTGAAAAATTAAGGAAATCCAGTTTACCGAAAAATTGAAATTTGCATCTGTGACAACGTAATCGAATATCTGAAGAACGAAATAGTGCGAAAAATCATGGCTGTTGGTGTTAGAGTTTAGCAAAGTTCTTACCTTTTCTCTTAAAAGAATGAGAAGGTAGGGTTCCCAAATTCGTGGCTTCGATCTTGGAAACTATGATTGTCTGATGAAGATAAGACACGAAACCCACGGTTTTTCTTGTCATATTAATATTTAAATTAGATTTGTTTTATTTAAAACATCAATATATGTTATTATATTATTGCAATAGCCGTTAAGTAACTCTATGGTGAAAGTCAGGGATAAGGGAAGGTGATCACAAGTTCCAATTTAGTCTTGCATGGATTGTTGTGGTTGATGAGAAAGGTGGTGCTAGGTCGAGAGCCACTTCGTTGCTGTGGGCTTAATAGGAGAGGGTTGCTTTCGGGATGATTGGCGTCGGGTGTCACTCTTTTAGTGTCAGGTGTCACTTCCTTAACATTTTGCTCTCGTCTCTGTTAAGAAGGAGGTATTTTAATTATATTAAAATTATATAAAAGAAGATTTATAGAGGAAGCAAGATGTGGAAAGAGGTTTATATATCTTACCGAGTAGTGTGAAAAAGAATTATTCAAACTAAAATTAAATCATATGAATTAACTTTATTCTAATGTGATTTATGTGTATATGAAATTGTATAAATTTCATAATTTAAATAATATTATGATAGGTACTATGAATCTAATTTAATATAAGAATCTTTTAAAACTAAAGTCGGTTTATATATACGAATTAATAGATATTTGTTATAAGATATTTATAAATATTTAATTGTTCATTAAACATAAAGTGTGACAAATGATGAATTAGATGTTTTTGATTTTATTGATATAAAATTATATTTATATTGAGAATTTATTTTACTTTCTGTTGTTTGTGTGTTTATTTTTTTTTATATATATGATAATAGTGAATTATACAAAAACAGATTACATAACAAGTGACAGAACATAACAAATGGAGTTTTCTTTGCTTTTCTTTTTATATTTATATTTTTTATATATGTTATATTTTAAAATCCAGTAAAGAAAAATATCTTTTATAGTATTTTTTAAATGATTGTATATCTATTTTAAATTATATATTGATGTGACTAGAAATGTTACAAATTAGGCATGATTGATTACAACTATGTTTCTTGCTTTCTTAAATTCTTAAATTCTTTGGTCGAAAATGATAATTTTCTTTTTAAACTTCGTTAAGTTCTAATTAGGCCAATTAGGTCAAATGAACCATAAACTACCCTTTTTATTATTTTCATCTACATTTACAAATAAAATAAATAAATCCTACAACATACAAGTCTAAATAATAATAAAAATATTATTGGTAGGAATAATAATATTTTATTTGATCATAATCCTTTTTAAGTTTTTATGAAATAAAATATTTTAATTATTTTTATTCTTCCTCATTCGATTTTCTATCTAAAATCTTGAAATTTTATGAAAAATTAATAAGCTTATTTTATTTTCTAATGTAAATGACCGTTCACGCAATAGAATATCCTCCTAAATTTAAAAATTCATATTTAATTCTATAAAAACCGATTTCACACAAATCTAATTTTGTTTTACTTTACCAAAATATATTTAAAATATATTTTAATAATAATATTTTAGTCACAACCCTTCCTAAAATATCAGACAAAACAATACTTTTTAAGTTACTAAAAAATTTATCTTTAAACGAAAATGTCAAAATAATTATTATTATAAATTTTTTTTTGTCTAAAGTTCTTCCTAACTTGTCTTCTTATAACATCATATTTGTGAGGAAAAAATGATAACTTGGGAATAACGTTTCCGAAATAAGATAAAAAAAAAAGTTCTTTCAAGTAATTCCAAATATTAGCTCATGTGAAACTACTTTTGAAAAACTAACAATACAACAAACCAAAATAAGTCATATCAGTATATTTTGTCACCCTTCATATACTTTCTTTCAATATTAATTACACAACAATTAATATAAAAGGTATTTTTTAATATAACAATATAATTATATTTTAATGTTATGTATATTATTTCAATTTAAAAAAATTACAAATACAGAAGATAAAAAAGTATAGAAAAACAAATTTATTTCATTTCAGCATTTTGTAATTGAAAAAATCTTATAAAAAACATTAGGAATCAATCTAAATATTTCTGTAATTATTGAATACAACTCATAAGTATTTAAGATCGATTTTATTGTTATTGATGTAGAGTATTGATTTTTTTTGACGTATAATCAGTGTTCAATTTTTGTGGCGTAAAATATTTTGTTGAGCAAATAGTAGTCACGTCACCAGAACAGTTTCTGACATAACTTTCTTTTATTTTATCATTATTTCTAACTTTTAATACTTGAAAATATATTGCGAATACAGAATGACTAAATTCACTAAATGACTTGAGATTATCTAATATTTATACTATCTATTTTTTGCATTATACTATCTATATACTAAAATTACATTTACTTACATCGTTTCAGAAAAATAAACGCAGAGACTTGTTTACCACCAGGGATCCATTCTCGAGATTTCTTTTAATACACTGTAAAAATCTAATGCCTAAAATGACAATTCAAAATTTCTAAAGTAAATATTATTTTATTTACTTTAAAATAAAACATCTAGAACAAAAAGTTGATATTTCAGATTTTAAAACAATTATAAAGAAATAAGCTTAAGAAGATCAAATTTCATTTACCTTACAGAGATTTTAATCAAATTTTATATAATAAGATAAAAAACAAATTATAGAAATCAAAATTAAACATATTTATTTCATATAATAACTAAAAACGTCAGGCAAAATTAAGCGCAAAGAAATGATGAATTTAGCTTTGTCATCATGAAATGAAAACCAGAAAAATTATCGAATCCACAGCAACACCGATGTGATTACATTTACAAATATTTAACCATACCACGACCTTCAACACTCAGTTTTGTAGCCTGAAGCTGCCTCTTTTTTGGTGCCCTCAATTGCTGCAATTTCTTATTCATCTGCAATGAACACTTTACACGTCAAATTGGTTCATATCTCTGCAAAAATATCAGGGCCATAATTTCAACCTCAGACTATTCTCTTTTTAGTTTGGTTTGTGTACATAGATAGAAGTTTCAAGATTATATAAACGAATAAATTAGCATTCATATCTTTATTTCTCAAATTTCATACCAGTTCACCATTATCACTTTATCCCCTTAAGCAACTCTTTTTATTACTTTTATTTTAAATATTATTATAATATATTATCACAATGCTGAACACAATAGTAAAAGTTAAAAAAACACTAACCTTCATACGCTGCTGATCTTGAGCAGCTTGCTTTGCCCGTGCTCTGATCTCTTCTGGATCAATCTTAGATTGCGGCCGTATAATAAAATCCAGAGGTGTTGCTTCCGGCCTCGAAGCATGCTGTCTAGACGAGGACTGTCCAGTCCTCGGCCTGCATTACAGTCAGGAAAATTACAATCCAATATATTTTAGAAATTACTTAATTCAGTATTCAACAAGAGTTTTCCAGGCCATACTGTGAAATTTCTAAATCAAGATCACTGTCTCTCGATATTCCAGCAGCTTTATTAGTTGGCCTGTAAGGTAAGATGTCAACAAAATTATAAATTGCACATGATGGAAGAAGTATTGGCCAAGAGAGAAAAGTTTAATAGTACTTTTTAACTGATGGTCTCCTAAAAGGAACCCTATCATCCTCTACATTTCTCATGTCTTCAAATCGGGTACTCTTGTTAAATATGGGCCGGCTCTGCAATCACAAAACATAAGTTCACATCTACATAATTTTTCTCGTAAAGAAGGATAGTACTAGATAAAAAATAAACTGGTCATAGAACAAAAAATACCCACAAGTTCTAGAATTGGTCATTTTTAGTAAATAGTATCACAACATAGTACTCAAGAGCAACAGAGAAAACTACCTTGTTTTTTACTTAGACATTTAAAAAACTACATGATTTGAGTTTATCAAACAACATTGTGATGAGGAAATAATTCAATCGTGTATTACTTACCCACTTGTCAACCAGCTCCTTGGCTAGTTTCCTATTTACACTGATTTCTTCATCGGATTTTGATAGAAACATAATTACCTGTCAACAAAAACAAGTACAAATTATCAATAGGTTACACATATTTGAAGGGGTATTTTAGGCCTATTAGGAAAGAAAATCATCCCCATGATCAAAGAAAACCATACCTTTCCAAGGCCACTCTTCTTCAGTTGTTCTCTTCTATCATACTGTTCTAGGTCTATAGGAAACTGCATAACAAGACAAATAAATGAGATTCTAAATCTTGGTAAAATAGTCACCTAAAATGTTAAAGTGGTGTAAACTCATTACATCATTCAAAATCTTCAAAATTTCCGTGCGTATATTTATATTAGGCAAGCTTCCATCAGGAAGTGGCTCAAGCCAATTTTTCAGCAACGTTAACACTCCATGATCTAAAAACTCTAGTTGAAGCTGTTTCCTGCCAAATAGTTGGTGCAAAAGTTATTAAAATAAGGATAAAGTAATCATACAAGATTAAAGAAATATCAATCTGCACCCGTAACAAGTTAGGAAATTAACCACATACTTCGAGAGGACTTCTGTGAGAAGAGGCAACTTCTTGAGTTTATTAATGGCAGGTTTCCCCTGTCTATTAAGATCAGCATCCTCCTCAGCTGTAACCTCAAGCTCAGCCATGACATTCTCCACTAGTAATGCTATTTCAGCAGGACTTCTCTCGTTCTTCTTCCTTTTCCTCCCTATCTTGAAAAGATCCTTCATTTCTTCATCCTCTTCACCTTCTTCTGCCTACAAAGTCCATGTAAGACTAAAATGTATCACAAAGGCCATTTGAAGAAACATTTCAACAAAATTGTGTCAATCAAAGACAAAATTAACACACTCCAATAGCTCAAAGAACATTATTATATATTCCTAATTTACCAACACTCTAATACTGGTTGCAAGAACACAATCTGATGGCAGGATAACTTAAAAAAATAAAATAAAAAGAGAATAAATCACCAACCTGAGGAGCATCACCAGGAGATCGTGGTTCATCGCTACCATAATATGCAGGTTCCACCCCAGTGTCATCTATAAAGTTGTCATCATCCAGATTTCTGAGACCCTCCTGATCATCCTATCAATTATAAACAAAAAGTAGCGATGAGATACAATAACAACCAATTACTCGCCATTATAAAAAAGAGAGCAAACAATAATTATGATCAATCCACAAAAGTTCATATGGAGAAAAAAAATCTCATATTCACAGTTTCACACATTTATTATCCCCAATCCCACAAGCAGGAAATTTTCTACATAAATGTTCACTTGTTTGATCCAAGAATTCACTGAGTTAGAAGTTTAAATAGCTTTTGCGGGTGGAGAACTCCAAAAAAACATCCAAACATGATTCGGTTTCCTTCAAAATCAATTATAATGAAAACAACTTTGCAAAACCAATTTCATCATTAAAAAAAAAAAAATACAGTTTCCTTCAATAAATTGTTAGAACCAGCTTCATTCAAAATTATTCAAACCCATATCATTTTAAATCATTTCAGCCCAATCAATCAAGGAAAATAGCAAAGGCGGACTACAAAATGCGGCAGATACCTCAGAATCTCCCCCAGCAATTGTATCCCACATCTCCTTAACTTCACCATCATGATCCTTCCCAGCCTTACCACCAAAACCTTTTCTTGAACCCCCAAATTTGGAGCCACCGCCACTACCGAATCTCTTCTCCCCCTTCAGCCTTTTCTCCTTCTTCCCACTCCCAACCTCCTTCCCCTTCTTCCTCTTCCTTCCATCCCCCTCGTCAAACCTCGCCTCAGGAACATACCCCTCCTCCTCATCCTCGAGTTCCGGCGCCACCGACTGCTTCCCAGCGTCGCTCTTCTTGATCAGCCTCTTCCGCGGCTTCGAGCGCGCCGCATCGTTGTCGTACACCGGCGTCTGCGACCGATCCCGGCCGCGCCACTCGTCGTGGCCATCGTCCTCGTAATCGTCGAGATGGTGACGCGGCTCCGGGGAGGGCTCGCGGTCGGATTGAACGTCGTCGTAGTCCATCAAGGGCTCACCATCCTCGTCGCGATACCTGAAGAAAATTGAAAAAAAAAAAAAAGTGAATCAAAGAAAGAAAAATCGTAAAGCAAAACTAATTCAAGAGAAAAAAGGAAACAGAAACGCACGGATCGTCTTCGTAACCCATGGCTGATGCGGTGTGTGTTGGAAATTGGAAAAAATAATCAGAAATGAATTGGGGATAAGAGGGGTTAGGGTTTGTATTGTGAGCGAGATAGCAAAGAAGATAATGAACGTATGAAATGCAATGCAAAAGAAGCAGAGTTGTTTGATATGAAGGGAGGGTTTCACGAAAACAAATGGAGTCAAGGAAGATCTACTCAGATCTTATAGTGTCTTATTGGATCTTGTTATAATTTGGGAAGTATTATTTCGAAAATAAAATATCTTTTACTGTAAATTGTTATTATTATTATTATTACTGAAAATATTAACTAATTTATTTTATCGGACTAATGATAAAATAATATTAACTTTTATCTTATATTTTTATTAATCATATGATGATATTAAGTTTTATCTTTTAACTAAGTGATATTAAGTATTATGATATTGTAATTGAGTATTATAAATCTGATATAAAATAGCTGAATTATTATTAGATTATATTTTTAAGTAATTAAAGTTTGTATTTTTATAATAATTTATTTATATTGAATAAGAGTATATGCATCATAAATTTGAACTCTATATTTACACTAAAACTAAGAATGATAAGATGTTTATGCATGACAGGCAATATAAATGGATAATAAGTTAAAATTAAACAAGAATTAAATTATTAAAAAAATATATGGGTTGTATTTTTCTTTACAAACTATTCATTTTATTTATTCTTGTAATTTTAACTGTTTTTTTTAGATTATATAGCTCCTTAATATCTTATAAATCCATATTTTTTTTGAAGTTTTATCAATAAAAATATACTAAAATTCAATCTACAAAATATTAATTATAAAACTTTTAAAAATCTTTTAAAAGTCATAATATTCTTAAAAAGAAGTTTGAAAATAGTTTTTAAAATCTCAATTAAATACTCCTTTAAAAAGAATATGTAAATACTCTAGAATATATATATATATATATATATATATATATATATATATATATATATATATTATAAATATATAAAACTTTTTGGTAAGTTATGGAAAACGTGTTTTAACTACAATGATAGTGAAAAAAAAGAGAAAGAGTGCCGAGAATTTTTTATTTTTAAATAATTTTGTTTGAATTAAATTTGGATAGAAGTGAAATATAAAATAATCAATTTTTATGTACATTGATTGGTTTGGATTTCTTGCACTTTTTTGACATATCAATTGGACATTTGACTACATAAGTGTGAAAAAATATGTTTTGAGACAAGAAAAAGACACTATTTGTGTAAAAAATAGATATAATATTTTTATTAAAAAATAGAGTAATATATTTTATTGTAATTAACTTAAACAGGCTAAATAATAGTAAAAAACATGATTATCGTAAAACTCATTCCATAATAAAGATAGAAAAATATATAACATATTTAGTTTGATTCAAGCTAAACGGTTTGCACAACACCAAAAACACCGTATTTAAAGTAATACAATCATTTTGATCGGTTTGATTCGAGTTGAATTTGATTACATTGAAAAATTAAACAAATTATATCATCGTATTTGATAAGTTGCCCTAAATTATTAAACATTCTTACACCATGAAAGACAATGACACTCCAAATAGTATGACTATTATAGACAACAGTGCTAAAATTCAAATAATTTTAGTGTGTGTATCTATATATATATATATATATATATCTATATA
>Ga0209700_107571_pt1 | contig 15103 bp, 17 predicted proteins | sample SiratroredBW_FD_187528 | JGI IMG/M metagenome (GOLD analysis project Ga0209700, IMG submission 187528) | Root nodule microbial communities of legume samples collected from California, USA - Siratro red BW (SPAdes) (version 2) | ecosystem: Host-associated > Plants > Roots > Nodule | place: USA...
TTATGATTACTACTTAAATACTTTGCATTTAGTTTCCTCTTTTACATTTTTATCTAATTTGTTTTTGAAAATAAAATGAATTCAGAAACGTAATAACGGCTAACATTCCACGACACCTGTACGGAACTCGTGCTAACCGTAAGAGAATGGAAAACTGGGGCGAAGCACAAGAGGCAATTAAGGCCAACGTTAACCTGATCAAAGAACAAATGAGCCAACTTGTGGAGGCCCTGGCCGCTCTAAAAAGCACTACTGAGACTCACGCAATGAAGAATGCAGAAGTGACATCCTCTGCCCCTAGTCCTCTCATATATGTGGGAAAGCAAGACTAAACTCAAGTACCAATGAACACTCATGTGGTAGGGACGACTGCCTTCACTAGGCCACAAACAATGGCTCAACCACATGGCTTGCAAGTAGTAATGGGTGAAGATCCATAGGCAAAAAACACAACTCCTATGAAGGTTTAAGTAGTATCTCTCTATGTTGACAAAGCGAAAAACAAGCTGGAAATGCTCAAAGAGAGAATAAGAGTTATTGAAGGTAGTGGCAGTTATAGGTTTAGGGATGCTGCAGGGTTATGTTTGGTACCCGATGTTATAATTCCTCCCAAATTTAAAGTGCTAGAATTTGAAAAGTACAAAGGCACCTCCTGCCCTAAGAACCATTTGACGATGTATTTCAGAAAAATGGCAGCTCATACATACTATGAGAAATTACTAATACATTTCTTCCAGGACAGTTTGGCTTGTGTGGCTTTGAATTGGTACATGCATTTGAAGCCAACCCATATTCATTCATGGAAAGATCTGGTCAATCCTTTCCCAAAGCAATACAAGTATAATATTGATATGGCTCCAGATAGGATTCAACTCCAAAATATGGCAAAGCAAAGTGCTGAAACTTTTAAAGAATATGCTCATAAGTGGAGGGAACTTGTTACCCTAGTAGAACCGCCATTGCATGAGAAGAAGATGGTTACCATGTTTATAGATACACTACAATCTCCTTTTTACGAACATATGCTTGAGAGTGTCTTTAATTTTGTTGATATCGTTACTATTGGAGAAAGGATTGAATTCGGGTTGAGAAGTGGCAAAATTGCACATGGCCCGTCCGTGGTCGCAAGTGCCAAAAAATCTGGATTCAATTATGGTAAGAAAAAGGAAAGGGAAGTTCAGGAAGCTTCTATTATGCCATATTGGAGGCCCTTCCCATACGTTGCGAATACTGCACCAACATATCAACAAAATTTTCCTCAATCTCAACCTGCATATCGACCTCCACATACTCCTCGTAATGCATACCAACCCATATCAGAAGGATTGAATCCCAATCAGGCTCAGGGTTAGGGTTTTGATATAAGGAGAGATCAAGAAAAGAAGTTCACTCCTATTCCAATGACCTAGACTGAACTCCTACCAAATCTTCTTAGCAACGCACTATCTATGATTTGTCCCATGAAGCCATTGCAACCACCTTATCCAAAGTACTATAATGCTAGTGCTAAATGTGATTACCATGGTGGGGCGATTGGCCATTCAACTGAAAACTATCAAGCACTTAAATTTAATGTGCAATCATTAATTGATTCAGGATGGCTAACCTTTCAAGAGGAGAAATCGAGTATAGACAAGAATCCCTTGTCGGGACATGCAAATGCCTTGACAAACGCTGTCATGGATAAAGAAGGACAAAGTTTGGTGAGGAGAGTAGATGGAATCAGGAGTTCCTTGAAAGATGTTTTCATAGAACTTTGTCATACGAGTTTATCAAAATTTGAATATAAGCCAGAATACACTTGCGGGTTCCATTCAAGCACTGAACATTATATCAATGAGTGTTCTGATTTTAAAATCTTTTTGCAAAATTTAATGGACAGACACATCTTGAAAGTTTATCATCAAAACCTAGAAGAAGAAGTCTTTCTGCAAACAGGTGAAGAGTTAAGTATGACCAGGCCTAAACCATTGGTGATTCGTTTCATAAAAACTCACCTATGTCTCTAAGTCAGCAACCCGTGGTGATAAAGGCTCCCTCCTCCTTTCCATATAAAAACGAGAAAGTCATTCCTTGGAGGTATGGTGTTAGTGTTATGAAGGGTGAACAAAACGGGGAACAAATAGATGAAGCACTAGATACCAACAAAGTGGTTATTGATAATATTTCTGGAATTGGAGGAATAACAAGGAGTGGTCACCTTTTCACGTCCCCGGAGCTAAGAAAGGAGAAAAACGATGAAAGAAGTAGAGAGCAGGTGTCTATAGAAAAAGCAAAGACATTTTTGAGAGGGAAGGTTTTGCATACTAATCAGGAGCATGAGCAGGAAAATAAGAAAGAAATCACCGATGAGGAAGCTTGTGAGTTCTTGAGATTTATTCAACAAAGCGAATACAAAGTGGTTAATCAGCTAAATCGCATGTCGGCGAGAATCTCCTTGTTGGAATTGCTAATGTATTCTACTTCCCATCGAAAGCTATTGATTTAAATTTTGAGCGGGGCTTATGTAGAGCAGAATATCTCTTTGGATAAATTTGAAGGAATTGTTAGTCACCTCTTTGCTAACAATCATCTTACATTTACCGAAGATGAAATACCCTCAGAGGGAAGAGGTCATAATAGGGCTCTGCATATATCTGTTAAATGCATGGACTACTTCATAGCGCGTGTGCGTATTGATAATGATTCATCTTTAAACCTTATGCCAAAAGTTACGTTGGACAAGTTGCCTAGTGAAGTTGTTTACGTACGCCCAAGTACTATAGTCGTTAGAGCCTTTGATGAGAGTAGAACGAAGGTCATTGGAGAGATAAAATTGCCAATGTAGGTGGGCCCTTATACTTTCCAAATAGTATTCCAAGTGATGGATATACTTTCGGCATACAGCTGTTTGCTGGGACGATCATGGATTCATACTGCCGTTGTTGTGCCTTCCACTCTACACCAGAAGTTGAAATTCATAGTTGACGACAAGCTAATCATAGTCTCGGGAGAAGAGGATTTGCTTGTGAGTGGACTATCTCCTACTCCATACATTGAAGTTGCTGAAGAAGCTTTGGAAACTTCCTTCCAGGCTTTGGAGATTGTGAGTATAGCTTATGTTGAACCCCTCAGGGTGAATCCTTACTTGTCACATGTGTCGTTGATGATGGTAAAAACTATGATAAGAGGAGGGTATGAATATGGAAATGGATAGGGCAAAGATGGAAAAGGATATGTACTTTCGTTGGAGTTGACCGATAACAAAGGAAGGTATGGCCTGGGTTACAAGCCTACCAAAGCAGATAAAAGAAGAATAACTAAAGAAAGAGTAGAAAGGGGTCGAGCTAGGTTAGAGGGTCGAAACCCGAGGATAAGAGGAATTACTCTGTGCGACTTAAAGCAGAGCTTTCACAGTGCGGGATGGATGAATACTAATCATGTGGCCGTAATTGAGAGTGGACTTAGATATGAAAGTTCAAGTTTTGTGTGCCCCTGTCTTCCTGATACATAACTTAACAATTGGAAATTCGGAGATTTGACCAGGGTGTTCACTTGTAATGGGATGTAATTTTTGACTTCAGAACTCTGTGATTTCATTACTATTGTGTTTTGATAAAACTAAGTGATGGCGATAATGCACATTTTTCAGTAAAATTGTGTTTTCATCTTATTCTTTTTCTTGCTTATATATCTTCATAAATTTGAACAATGCAGATATGATGATGAATGTTTTGAAAATGGTTATACCCTAATTTCACAATCCCCGTTGATAATATGGAAAATAATAACGAAGAAAACTGTGAACCCTCTCCATAATTCTTGAGATTAGTGGAACAAGAAACAAGATAAATAAAACCGTATCAAGAGGATGTTGAATTGATTAATTTAGGGGAAGAGGGAGAAGAAAAGACAGTCAAAATTGGCAAAACCATGACAAAAGAAACGCGAGAATGATTACATACTCTTCTAAGAGAATTTAGAGATATTTTGGTTGGTCTTACCAAGATATGCCTGGCTTAGACCTTAACATAGTGCAACATAAGCTTCCACTCAAACCAGAGTGTCCTCCGATAAAGCAAAAGTTGAGAAGAATGAGACCAGAGGTATCGCTAAAAAATAAAAAAGGAGACAGAAAAATAATTTAATGCCAGATTTTTGGCAGTAGCAAAATACCCTCAATGGGTAGCGAATGTTGTTCCAGTGCCAAAAAAGGATGGAAAAGTTCGAATGTGCGTAGATTATCGGGATTTGAATAGGGCTAGCCCTAAAGATGATTTTCCATTGCCATATATCGATACTCTAGTAGATAATACTGCTACATCTTCGCTATACTCATTCATGGATGGATTCTCAGGATATGATGGCACCTGAAGACATTGAAAAAACAACTTTCATCACCTTATAGGGCACCTTTTGCTATAAAGTGATGTCATTTGGTCTTAAAAATGTTGGGGCAACATATCAAAGGGCTATGCTGACTCTTTTTCACGACATGATGCATAAAGAAATAAAAGTATATGTCGATGATATGATCGCTAAATCTAAATCAGAAGAAGAATACCTTATCAACCTAAAAAAGTTGTTTGAAAGATTAAGAAAATACAAACTTAAGTTAAACCCGGCAAAATGTACTTTTGGCGTGAAGTCTGGAAAACTTTTGGGTTTCATAGTTTGTCAAAAAGGGGTAGAGGTAGATTCAGACAAAATACGTGCAATTTTGGAAATGCCACATCCTTGCACGGAAAAAGAAGTTCGGGGTTTTTTGGGAAGACTGAATTACATTGCCAGATTTATTTCCCAGTTAACTGCCACTTGTGAACCAATTTTTCAATTACTGCGTAAAAGTCAAGTTGTGAAATGTAATGAAGACTGTCAGGTAGCTTTTGACAAGATTAAACAATATTTGCGAGAACCTCCAATATTGTGCCGTCAGTTCCTGTAAGATAGAGTCAAATGCTTTAAAGTATATGGTGATTCAACATTAGTTATCCATCAGATAAAAGGAGAATTGGAGACTAGGGATCAAAAATTGATTCCTTATCAAGCATATATAAAGGGAATGATAGAGTATTTCGACGTTATAGAGTTTCATCACATTCACGAGAAGAAAATTAGTTGGTCAATACCCTAGCCACTTTGTCATCAATGTTTGAATTAAATCATGAAGAAGGACTACCAATGATCAAAATGAAGAGTCATGAATATCCAGTTTATTGTCATTTCATGGAAGAAGAATTAGATGGCAAACCTTGGTATTTTGGTATCAAACAATACCTCAAAAGCCAAAAATATCCTGAGACGGCCACAAAAAATGATAAACGAATGCTAAGAAGGTTAGCCTCGAAGTTTGTGTTAAACGGGGATGTCCTGTACAAGAGGAATCACGATTTGGTGCTCCTCAAATGTGTCGATGCAAAAGAGGCAGAGCTAATCTTAAAGGAAGTTCATGAGAGAACTTTTGGAACTCACATGAATGGTCATTCCATGGCAAGGAAAATCTTGAGAGCTGGTTATTTTTGGATGACTATGGAGAACGATTGTTGCATACATGTGAGGAAGTGTCATAAATGCCAAATATATGCAGATAATGTTAACATTTCGCCTACAACTTTAAATGTTTTGTCTGCACCCTGGCCTTTCTCCATGTGGGGGATAGATGTCATAGGGGCTATAGAACCAAAAACATCAAATGGACAACGTTTCATCCTAGTGGCAATTGATTATTTTACAAAGTGGGTTGAAGCTACCTCCTATGCCAACGTGACGAGGAAAATAGTGGCAAAATTCATAAGAAAAGAATTAATTTGTAGATATGGGCTTCCAAGTAGAATTATCACTGATAATGCCACAAACTTGAATAACAAAATGATGTCCGAGCTATGTGATGAGTTTAAGATTCGACATTATAATTCTTCTCCCTATCGACCGAAAATGAACGGAGCAGTCGAGGCGACAAACAAAAATATAAAGAAAATAATCTAAAAAATCGTAGTAACATATAAAGATTGGCATGAAATGCTTCCTTTTGCCTCACATGGATATCGTACTTTGGTTCGAACATCAATAGGGGCAACGCCTTTCTCATTCGTATATGGAATGGAGGAAGTACTACCATTTGAGGTTGAAATCCCTTCTCTCAGGCTGTTGATGGAAACTAAATTAGAAGAAGCTGAATGGGTTCAAGCCCGATATGATCAACTTAACCTCATTGACGAGAAGAGGTTAGCAACAATATGTCATGGGCAGTTGTACCAGAGGAGAATGAAGAGGGCATTTGACAAGAAAGTTTGCCCTTGAGAGTTTCATGAAGGAGACTTGGTGATGAATTAGATCATATCAGTCCATAAGGATCACAGAGGAAACTGGATGCCAAATTATGAGGGAGAGTTATCTTTACCATTTAACTCTAATACAGTTAGAAAATTCTATGCCTAGATATGATTTTGTAATAAAGGGGAGTGTGATATATTGACTCAGTCTTTTCGTGCAATGATTAGAAATACTTTCGTATATCTGTATTATTGTTTTATGAGATAAATACTAAGAAAAGTTTTACGGTGTTTTTATTTGAGCCACGCGTCACATGGTGAATCGTTTATTTATAAATCATTGGATTCATGAGATAAATAAAGGTTGACACTTTTCTATTGGATCATTTGCATGCAAGATGCTTGAAACCTTCTAGCCTTCCTTCATCCCTCTAAAATGAAAGGATTTGCCTTAATAACGGTTATCACTGTCAGAAATGGCAAATCGAGTACATCACACTGGGGCAGAAACGTCAGGTTTTTCTCAAGTGGTTGAATGGTTATCTCCAATCTCCCATGGCAATAAAAAATGATAAAAATATCTCTGGTAGAAATATTTCCTTGCATCAATCAACAAGTTGACTGAGAGTAAAGTAACAGAGAAGAAAACTATACTGGGGCAATCTTGTCTGTCCACTCACAAAAGGAACAAACCATCTTCCATTTAAACCTCGTTGTCACCTCTATATATTAAAACTGGGGCAATTTTATTTTGTCACACCTATATACTTGCACCACCCATTTTTTTCACCTAACTCAATTGTTCATACTTCTTTTCAACCTAGCAAATAAGTCATTAACCTTTTGTCTAGCCTACCCAACACGTTGAAACTTGTGTAGTCCTATGTTGCATGTACACATCACAAGGTTCTCCCTTCTAAAGGGACATGCAATCCCAGTCATTTTGAAACTTCTTTAATTTTCTCTCCCACATTCTTCATCCACTTACAAGAACATGCACCAGAGCAATGCTTCCAAAAGAAAAAGTCAATACTAGATTTGTAAACTGCCTTTATTTTTCAAGAAGCAAAAAACAAAACTCTAATTTCAAATGAATTCGACGTTAGTAAAAGAAGATTTGATTTCTTAACAAAAAAAGAATGTAGAAGGTAAAAATGAAAAAGAGGGATTTAATGCACCAACATGTCATGCACCCTCATGGTAGTCATGCATTTTACTTTGAATAACAAAATAATAAAATAGAATCACATGTATTCCACCGATAATAGCAAAAATAGGGCAGTACGCATTCATGCATACACCATCATTCAGTAAGAAATAGAAAGATCAAACTTCTTACATTCATGCATTTCAACACAAAGCCCAAAGAATTTCAGTCATTTCAACAGTTTTCCTCTCAGCACTCTCACGATATACGTATGTGTACAATCTCTAAAACATCGTCAGAGATTTGATTTGAAGTAAATATGTGATCCCCAATGAAGACTCGTAACCCTCTCGATACAAGGTTCTGGTCTCATGTTTTTTTAATGGCCCTCTCGATACAAGGTCGAATGAAAATGGAAGACCCTCTCGATACAAGGTCAACCTTATGTTCGGAGCGATGATCCTTTCGACATATGATCTCGGTCTCAAGTGAAGACTCGTAGCCCTCTCGTCCTCAGAAGGTCAAGGTTGCGGTCTCGCACTTCTCTTCAACATATTTATTTTTTAGCAGCGAAGATTCATAGCCCTCTCGTCCTCAGAAGGTCAAGGTTGCAGTCTCGCGTTTCTTTTCAACACTTTTACTTTTCAGTAGTGAAGATTCGTAGCCCTCTCGTCCTCAGAAAGTCAAGGTTGTGGTCTCGTATTTCTTTTCAACACATTTATTTTTCAGCAGCAAAGATTCACAGCCCTCTCATCCTCAAAAGGTCAAGGTTGCAGTGTCCCTTTTTCGGCAAGTAGTGAAGATTTGTGGGCCTCACATTTCTTTTCGATAACATTTTATGCATAACCCTCTTGTCCTCGGAAGGTTAAGGTTATGACATCATTTTTCTTTCTCAATCTAGAAAATAGTTTTCTTTTTCATCTCGGACGAAATTAGTTGTTTTTGTCTTTACTTATCTTTTACTTTGATAATATGAAAATTTGAATTTTCAAATTATCTGGTAAAATTTAAGTAAAGAGGGGTAGCGATCAACACCAAATTTCGTCAGGATGAAATAATAAAAAAATATTTTCTTTTAAAAAAAGATATTAAAAATAATAACCATTTAATTAAAATTTATTGTTTTTTTTAAGTTTGGATTTTTTTCATATTTTTGTGAAAAAAGAAAAGAAAAAAATGATTTAAGTTTTATTAATTTTATCTTTTTTCTTTTAAAGAAAAATAATGTTTTTTTACAAAAAAGTAAATAAAATGTCTTATCTAAATAATTTTTAAATAATGATAAAACATGTTTTTTAAAATAAAAATATAATTGTTTCTTTTAAAGTATTTAGTTTATATAAAAAAGTTTGGGCCTAGCCCATTAAGATTTTTACAAAAAAAAAAAATCAAAGAAAAAATAATAAATATAAGATAACATATATAATTTTATCTATCACTTTGGTGGGGTTATGTCATCTAACCTAGCACACACGTGACCCCTCTTCTATGTTATGCATAATGAAGCCACAGAGGCACGTCATTAAGGGCACCCATTAACACACACGGTTTTGGCTTTCTTCTCTTACATGACATACATAATGGAGACACCACCGATTCACAAAAAAGGAAGGGGGAGGCATCCCTTAATGAAGGGGAAGATTGGAATCAAGAATCCCTTACACACAGATAACTAGATTCTTGGATTGCATGGTTCTTGCAATTAGTATCAAAAAGTGCTAAGCCTGAAGAAACAATCACAGTGAGTGGCACATGGAAGACTTAGTGTGTGCAGCATGGCAACAAGAAGGAGGCTTCAATTTCAAAGACGGTATAATTTCCAATACGAAAGAATGTCAAGTGATGCTTTAGGTTTGGAGAGAGCAAGGAATCTGGTCAAGTTAAGGAACTACCAAGACTTGCAGTGTCGTTGCAAGGTTTCGCTCATCAATCCAAGGTATTCGCGGCTAGGGTCATTAGAAGAAAGAACAAACGTTATTTGACGATAGAAGATAGAACTCCAATCCCTGAAAACATACCTCCTACACCTTCATTTTCCACCACCGTCACCACCAAGACTGCCTCCACCGTCGCTAGGGGCAAGCCATCGTGTTCCATCTTCTTGTCGAAACCTTTTCATCATCATATCCGCCCATGAGGCCATTCTCTCTTTCTCTTTTCACTGGAATACTAAAATCTTTTCTTCTATCTTTGAACCTCCAATGGGAGCAACAAAATCTAAAAAAATGAAACCTAAAGAAAACAAAGAAGGCGTAGAAGGAGGACTTCTCACATGCAAGATTGTGGCCTTCAGAGCCTCCATCCATTGTCAAGGTTGCCAAAAAATAAAGCCAATAAAGCTTTGTGTAAGAAACTGTTTTGGCTGAAATACAAGAGGGGGTGAATTAGATTTCAAAATCTTTTTCAAAACTATTTTATCTTTTTCAGAAAATGCAAGTCAGTTTGATAAACTGGATCTTTATCGACTTTACTTATCAGTGCAGTAGAATGAATCAGTAAACAGAACTCAATCAAGTCAAAGCACAATGCAGCAAACCAAATAGATTTATCAGAATTCAAAATGCTTCAGACAGACTTGATTAATGCAAGTGCGGAAGCGATCTAATTAACTACACTGAAACAGATAGAAGTTAACTGCACATAATGAATTGGTCAAATTTAATTCAGTTAACAGTTTGAATTATTAAGAACCGATCAAAAATAAAATTCTTTTTATGAAAGAAACAATTATTAAAAGATGATTAAGTCTTAAACCAATAGAGTCCAATTATTGATTCTGAAAACAGTTAATACAGTGAACAATTCAATTAAATAAGTGATCAAGAAAGAGAAAGAAGATTCAAGAACACAAGGATTTTCATCCTGGTTCACCCAACAAAATGGGCTACGTCCAGTCCCTCACACACAGTAACGATTTCACTAAAAGTGATCAAACTGATCAAGTTTACAACACTTGCCCACAGCAAGAATACACTGCACACCGTAGCAAACCACTGTTGAACCTACAACAGACCAAGAAACCACACAGAGTCCACTGTGTGTTTCAAGAACACCCTTGCAGAAACCCACAGCAAGTCACAATTATACAGAATCCACTGTATAACCCAGAAACGCCTCACTGCTCCCTGCAGCAGACCACTACTGAACCTACAGCAGAACAAGAAACCACACAGAAACCCATTGTGTGTTCCAAGAACTCCCTTATTGAAACCTACAGCAAGTCACAGTTATACAGAATCTATTGTATAACTAAGAAACGCCTCACACTGCTCCTCGCAGTAGGCAAACCACCAGTACAGACTCACTATACCATGAATTACACTCCAGTAATTCAAGAACTTAGTAGCAGTTTTAATACAATTGAAAGATTTACACAGAAATCAACTAACATGAGCCACTCTATACAACAAATCAGAAATGTAAGAAGAAACAGGTATAGAGTGCTTAGGATGAGGTCAGATCAATGATGTAGAAATGTGCAGTCAGTTTCCAAAGCTCCAGCAGAATGCAGAAATTCAGTTCTTGATGAATTCTTTGAAAACTTCAAATTGATCTTGATCTCAAAAGTGTGGTAGCGTTTGAAAATTCTGTGTACTATTCTTTTAAAAACGCACAAGCTATATATAAACAACTGTAGTGAGAACTGTCAAACTTTAGTAGATTGATTTGACACTCAGTCGACTAAATTTTAAAAGACAGTTAAAACGGTTTATCAAAATTTGAAATCAGATTTTAATGATTTTTAAAACCTTGCTAAAGCCAATTTTCACGGTGGAGCTTATCAATGATCAACACATTCATCATCACAGATTTTAACCTCAATCTAGACACACCAACACCACCTAAAAGCCTAGACCCAAAAACTTCAATCTCCATGCAAACTTCATGCATCTTCACTTGAAAGCACTTGGTCTTGACTTGGTTAACTTGGCTGGTTTCTTCAAATTAAATTAGTAGCTTTAGTTGTAATTGGTTTGGCTTCATCAAATCAATATAGCATCTCCTGGCGGTAACACTTTGGATACTAAGACATTGATCCGAAGCAACATGAAGTGGTGGTAACAGGCAACCAACAACATTCAAAGATGCAAAAAGAGAAAAAGAAAAGAAACGCAGTAGAGAAAAAGCTTCTCCCCAGCCACCACGCCGCCGGCGAACTCCTTTCCATCTCTAACCGCACCCTTGCCACCACCGCCTCGATGACTACAATGTTGCAGCCGTCCTAAGTCACGTCGCCTCACCCATTAAAGCTCAGAAAAACCACCACATGCAAATCCACATCCTCGCAGCCACCGTCAACCCCTTTAACATTGTCGCTCAAAGCAAGTCGTCCCATCAAAGACATGGATAGTCGTTCCGTCATCACCATTGGGAAGAGCTCCAAACCCGCGGAGCCACGTCGTCTAGTTCTACGGCGACCTTTATATTGTGAGGAGTGTTGCAAAGAGCATTGTGGCAAATGGGTTTGCCAGAAGGTACATTGTCAAATTTCTGATGTCTCTAGTGTCCCTGAACCTTTGTCAGTTTTTTTGGACACCTATGAAACCAGAAAGATGACATAACTTGGGATAAACAAAGAGCTTGGCACCAAGGTTCAATTCTAATATTATAGCAGAAATATGAAGCGATCCATAAGTCTGGTACATTTAAAGTATGTAGCCTTGTTCATATTGTGCACCATCAAGTTTGCGTGTGTTACCAATTCTCAACACTAAGAATCCCAATCACATTCTCGGCAACAGAAAGAGGAGAGTGGTGTGACTTGGTGCTAGTATTGATATTGATGGTGGTGTGACTCTTGAGAAGGGTGGAACTGGTATTTTCCATTTTTTATAACAACACCACCATAGTACTCGATTCCACCCTTCTTAAGAGTCACACCACCATCAATATTAATACTTACACCACGTTCTTCGGCCACTTCTTTTGTTATTTCCATTGGATATAAGTATCATATCACAGGAACAAGGCCATTTCTTTCTGCACTTGATAATGCAAAAGCAAGTTTCTCTTCCAGCAACTTGTCTCCTCTCTCTAGTATTTTCTAGTATTTGCACAAAACGAAACTCCTCTCTCTTCAGCTCCTCAAAGATACGAGGTGCTTTGTTCTTCACATCAGCCTTAATGTGTGTGTTTAATTCCACAACCTTCTCGGCTGTAATTGGTAACAACACTCCTTCAAGGTTTCCCCTACCATCATCCTTTATACCAAGCAACCTGCCTCATCAGACCACAGCCAAACGACCTCATCATCATCTTTAAGAAACTCTCCTCTTTCTGTTGTCGAGAATGTGATTGGGATTCTTGCTGTTGAGAATTGGTAACACACGCAAACATGATGGTGCACAATATGAACAAGGCTACATACTTTAAATGTACCAGGCTTATGGATCGCTTCATGTTTCTGCTATAATATTAGAATTGAAGCTTGGTGTCAAGCTCTTTGTTTATCCCAAGTTATGTCGTCTTTCTGGTTTCATAGGTGTAAAAAAAACTAACAAAGGTTCAGAGACACTGGAGACATAAGAAATTTGACAATGTACCTTCTGGCAAACCCATTTGCCACAACGCTCTTTGCAACACTCCTCACAATATAAAGGCTGCCGCAAAACTAGACGATGTGGCTTTGGAGGTTTGGAGCTCTTCCCAAAGGTGATGACGCAATGACTATCCATGTCTTTCATGGGACAGCTTGCTTTGAGCGACAACTTTAAAGGGGTGACGGTAGCTGCGAGGATGTGGATTTGAATGCGGTGGTTTTAATGAGCCTTGATGGGTGAGGCGACGTCGCTTAGGATGGCTGCGGTGTTGTAGTCGTCGAGGAGGTGGCAAGGGTGTGATTAGAGATGAAAAGGGGTTCGCCTGTGGCGTGGTGGCTGTGGAGAAGCTTCTTCTCTGCTGCATTTTCTTTTCTTTTTCTCTTTTTGCATCTTTGAATGTTGTTGGTTCCCTGTTACCACCACTTTGTCTTGCTTTGGATCAATGTCTTGGTATCCAAAGCTTTCTTGTCTTTATTTTTTGGCAACCTTGACAATGGATGGAGGCTCTCAAGGTTAGAGTCTTGCATGTGAGAGGTCCTCCTTCTACACCTTCTTCGGCTTCTTAAGGTTTCATTTTTTTAGATTCTGTTGCTCCCATTGGAGCTTCAAAGACTGAAGAAAAGATTTTAGTATTCCAGCGAAAAGAGAAAGAGAGAATGGCCTCATGGTCGGATATGATGATGAAAAGGTTTCGACAAAGAGATGGAACACGCCGGCTTGCCCCTGGCGCAGGTGGTGGAAAATTAAGGTGTAGGAGGTTTGTTTTCAAGGATTGGAGTTCTATCTTCTATTGACTCAAATAATGTTTGTTCTTTCTTCTAATGACCCTAGCCGTGAATACCTTGGGTTGATGAGCGACACCTTGCAACGACACTGCAAGACGTGGTCGTTCCTTGACGTGACCAGATTCCAATTTGAAACCATAGCTGGCGCCTTGCTTCCTTGCTCTCTCCACACGTAAAGCACCACTTGACATTCTTTCATATTGAAAATTACAAATTCTTTGAAATTAAAGCCTCCTTCTTGTCGCCATGCTGCACACACTAAGTCTTCCATGTGCTACTCTCTATGATTGCTTCTTCGAGATTAGCACTTCTTGATACTGAATGCAAGAACCATGCAATCCAAGAATCTAGCTATCTGTGTGTAAGGGATTCTTGATTCCAATCTTCCCCTTCATTAATGGATGCCTCCCTCTTCTTTTTTTGTGAATCGGTGGTGTCTCCTTTATGTATGTCATGTAAGAGAAAAAAGCCAAACGAAATTGGGTGTTGACAAACGCAGATGAAAGAGTCAACAAGAACCAAAGGAAAACGAAAAGGAAAAGTAAAACGGAAAGCCAAACCGTGGCAAAGTAAGACGACGGTGAGGGACGACGGCACGAGAGAGAGCTTCAACTTTAGTTTGGGTGACGACAGCGAGGGATGAGGGCGAGAGACGAGGACAAGAGCGCTACGTGGGGAAGACAAAAGCGTAAAGGAAAAAATGGGCTTGGGCTTCTAAAACAGGGGATACAACAAAGGTTGAAAGGAGGAACCGCGGTCGTATCCACTTACCACCGCAGTTCTGGCCCTAACCGTACTGGTATCTCCTACATCATTTAATTTTTAAAAATTGTGGGGATACGACTACAGTTGTAAGGAGGAACCGCGATCGTATCCACCTACTATCGCAGTTACGGCTAAAACGCAGTGGTATGGTTCCACTTAATTACAAAATTGCCACCGCAATTTTTTTAAAGCGGTTATCTCTTAACCGTAGTGGTATCGTGATGCCATGCAGCACATACTAAGTCTTCCATGTTCCAGTCACTGTAATTGCTTCTTTGGGATTAGCACTTTTTGATACTGAATGCAAGAACCATGCAATCCAAGAATCTAGCTATCTGTGTGTAAGCGATTCTTGATTCCAATCTTCCCCTTCATTAATGGATGCATCCCTCTCCCTTTTTTGTGAATTGGTGGTGTCTTCTTTATGTATGTCATGTAAGAAAAAAAAGCCAAAACCTTGTGAATGGGTGCCCTTACTGACGTGCCTCCGTGGCTTCATTTATGCATAACATGGAAGAGGGCCACGTGTGTGCTAGGTTAGATAACGTGACCCCACGAAAGTGATAGATAGAAATATATATGTTATCTTCTATATTTGTTATTTTTTCTTTGATT
>Ga0209700_107572_pt1 | contig 15103 bp, 9 predicted proteins | sample SiratroredBW_FD_187528 | JGI IMG/M metagenome (GOLD analysis project Ga0209700, IMG submission 187528) | Root nodule microbial communities of legume samples collected from California, USA - Siratro red BW (SPAdes) (version 2) | ecosystem: Host-associated > Plants > Roots > Nodule | place: USA...
CAATAATTAATAAATATATATGATTTACTTTTAGTTTTGACCAACAACTATAAAAGGTTTTTATTTTAAATGAAAAACTAAAAATGACAAACAATTTAATTTAAAAAAAATAAACTTACTTTTCTTTAAGATGTTTGATTTTTAAAATAAATAATTAAGTAAAATTCATGCATTGAAAAAAAAAAGTTTCTGAAATAAAATTTGAAATAAAATTGATATAAAAGAGAATTAACATGCAAAAGAAATAACGAATTAATAAAGAACTAGAATTAAATATCAAAATAAAAACTCAAAAAATACAGAAAATTAAAGGTGAATCAAGAAAACATAAGACCTGAAGTTTCCTGAAGTGTGAAAGTAAATTATTGGTGGATTTGAATGGTACACCAATTGTAAGAGCGGAAAAAAAGTTACTAAGAAAAACTAAGAAAATGTATAAGAAATTAACAAGGTCACTATACTTATATATAAATATTATTGTTCTTTTTATTATTTTTTTAAAACTTTTACATCATGAAAGTACATAATTTTTGTCAGTCCTCTGAAAATATTGTATACATGTTTATTTCAACAATTATTTTATATTATATTTATATTATCTTTCACTGAACATATTATATAAATATAAATTTATTTTTATTATATTAAATATATAAAATTAAAGTTGATTTTGATTTATGTATTGATTTGTTATTCAATACATGACACAATATTAAAATATGTTATTTAATTATTTTTTTAATTACATTGTACATTAATAAATCATAAGTCAATATTTGCATTCAATTTAAAATTAGTTATAAGTGTAATTTTAATAACATTATTTCTAAATTTGCTAAATATTGAAAGAAAATTAAAATGTATGTAAATTTAGAAAGAAAATTCAAATTATCGAAGAAAAGCAACTTTGTTTAAAAAAAGAAAAAACTCAAATCTCTAAAAAAGAATCTTGAAAATGCATGTTGACATCGTGTTAACAATATCTTTACTAAATATAGTGAATAAAGTATTTAAGAAATACGTATATTTATATATTTTTTAATTGGATTAGATAGGATAAATAAGTTGAATTTATAGACTCTTTCATGATAAAAACTAGTTGTAATAATTAAGTAACATTAAATGAGAGTGCATAAGATAAATCATATTGTTACATATGTTATGATAAAGATTTTCAATGACCTTTGTAATAGAAAAAAAAATATTTATATTGATTCTTCTAATAGTTTACCAACATTAAATATCAACATCATTATTTTATGGGAAAGATATTCAAAATAGACCCCATCAAATTATTTATATTGATTTGTGTCTATCGTCATTAAATGTAGACATCATTACTTTATTAGAAAGGTATTCAAAGTAGACCATCAAATTACCTTGCACTTGTGCTTATGTTGTCATTCTTTTATTTTTTCTTTGGAATGTTGAACAATAATTAAGTAAATTAAATCAATAGTGAATAAAGTATTTGAAAAATATGTGTATTTATATTTGTTTTTAGTTAGAAAAAAATTCCTGTTGAGTTTACAGACTCTTTTATAATAAATACTAAATGTAATAATTAAGTAACTATCAAATGAGAGTGTATAAGATAAATTCACATGACTAGATATGTTATGGTAAAGATTTTCAATGACCTTTGTAATAAAAAAAATATTTATATGATTCATCTAATAGTCTACCATTATCAACATCATTATTTTACAAGGAAGGTATTTAAAGTAGACCTCACCAAATTATTTATATTGATTATTGATTTGTCTAATAGTGTATCGGCATTAAATATAGACATCATTACTTGGGAAAGGTACTCAAATTGGACAACTAAATTACCTTGTACTTATGCTTATGTTATCATATTTTTTTATTTTTTTTTGTTTTATAGAATGTTAGAACAATAATTATGTAAATTAAACAACAAGGTTAACAAAACATAATGAATAAAGTATTTTAAAAATATGTATATTTATATTTTCTTAGTTGGATTAGTTGTGAAAAAAAATCATTTAGTTTATAAACTCTTTCCTGATAAATACTAATTGTAATAATTAAGTAGCAATCAGATAAAAGTGTGTAAGATAAATTCTTATAATTAGATATGTTATTATAAATATTTTCAATAACCTTAGTAATAAAAATAATTATTTATATTAATTTATCTAATGGTATTCCTCATATTTATATATTTGATTGGTCTAAAGTTCTATCTCATATTTTAATAATTCTTCACCTAAATTATTAGTAGAATCATCAGAGAGATTATTCTATCATCGATAAACTTTAGCTTGATAATCTATCTTTTCTTCTTATGCGCTTTAACATTATTGAATCTTATTTTCTAATATCTAATTTTAGTATCTAGTAACTTAATATTATTTTTTAATATCTAATCTTAGTATACAGTGACTTCATACTTTCTACTTGTTTTTCATTAAGTTACTTTCACTCAAATCAAATAATAGAATAATTAAGTTATTTTTATATACGTGATTTAATTTAAATATCTATAATTATTAATAAAAAATTATAACTATAAATGTTTTTAGTTATATAATTAATTAATATTATTTTTATTAATATAATATATATATATATATATATATATATATATTTGTATATTTATATATTTGTATATTCATATATTTGTATCTTCATATATTTGTATATTCATATATTTGTATATTTGTATATTTATATTTGTATATTTGTATATTTGTATATATGTTTATATATTTATATGTTTATATGTTTATACATTTATATATTTATACATTTATATGTTTATACATTTATATATTTATACATTTATATATTTATACATTTATATATTTATATATTTATATATTTATATATAATTGATTGGATACATAAATGAATTAATTTTATTATTTAAACTATATAAATAATTAAAAAATATATTTTAAACAATTTTATAATTGAAATTATACAAATATACGTTTTAAATAATTTTATTATTTAAATTCTGGAAATTTAAAATTTTATAAAATTTGTATAGTGTAATCAAACAATAATTAATAAATATATATGATTTACTTTTAGTTTTGACCAACAACTATAAAAGGTTTTTATTTTAAATGAAAAACTAAAAATGACAAACAATTTAATTTAAAAAAAATAAACTTACTTTTCTTTTAAGATGTTTGATTTTTAAAATAAATAATTAAGTAAAATTCATGCATTCAAAAAAAAAAAGTTTCTGAAATAAAATTTGAAATAAAATTGATATAAAAGAGAATTAATGTGCAAAAGAAATAACGAATTAATAAAGAACTAGAATTAAATCTCAAAATAAAAACTCAAAAAATACAGAAAATTAAAGGTGAATCAAGGAAACATAAGACCTGAAGTTCCTGAAGTGTGAAAGTAAATTATTGGTGGATTTGAATGGTACACCAATTGTAAGAGCAGAAAGAAAGTTACTAAGAAAAACTAAGAAAATGTATAAGAAATTAACAAGGTCACTATACTTGAATATAAATATATAAATATTATTGTTCTTTTTATTATTTTTTTAAAACTTTTACATGAAAGTGCATAATTTTTGTCAGTCCTCTAAAAATACTGTATACAAGTTTATTTCAACAATTATTTTATATTATATTTATATAATCTTTCACAGAACATATTATATAAATATAAATTTATTTTTATTATATTAAATATATAAAAATTTAAATTAAAGTTGATTTTGATTTATGTATTGATGTTATTCAATACATGACACAATATTAAAATATGTTATTTAATTATTTTTTAATTAGATTGTACATTAATAAATCATAAGTCAATATTTGCACTCAGTTTAAAATTAGTTATAAGTGTAATTTTAATAACATTATTTCTAAATTTGCTAAATATTGAAAGAAAAGTACAATGTATGTGAGTTTCGAAAGAAAATTCAAATTATCTAAAAAAAGCAACTTAGTTTAAAAAAAGAAAAAACTCAAATCTCTAAAAAAGAATCTTGAAAATACATGTTGACATCATGTTAACAATGTCAAATGCATGTTGAGATCATGTTAACAATGTCTTTGCTAAACATAGTGAATAAAGTATTTAAGAAATATGTATATTTATATTTTTTTAAAATAAGTTGAATTTATAGACTCTTTTATGGTAAAAACTAGTTGTAATAATTAAGTAACATTAAATGAAAGTGTATAAGATAAATCATATTGTTACATATGTTATGATAAAGATTTTCAAAGACCTTTGTAATAGAAAAAAAATATTTATATTGATTCTTCTAATAGTTTACCAACATTAAATATCAACATCATTATTTTATGGGAAAGATATTCAAAGTAGGCCCCATCAAATTATTTATATTGTTTTGTGTCTATCGTCATTAAATGTAGACATCATTACTTTATTAGAAAGGTATTCAAAGTAGACATCCAAATTACCTTGCACTTGTGCTTATGTTGTCATATTCTTTTATTTTTTCTTTGGAATGTTGAACAATAATTAATTAAATTAAATCAATAGTGAATAAAGTATTTGAAAAATATGTGTATTTATATTTGTTTTTAGTTAGAAAAAAATTCCTGTTGAGTTTATAGACTCTTTCATAATAAATACTAGATGTAATAATTAAGTAACTATCAAATGAGAGTGTATAAGATAAATTCACATAATTAGATATGTTATGGTAAAGATTTCCAATGACCTTTGTAATAAAAAAAATATTTATATTGATTCATTTAATAGTCTACTATTATCAACATCATTATTTTACAAGGTATTTAAAATAGACCTCACCAAATTATTTATATTGATTATTGATTTGTCTAATAGTGTATCGGCATTAAATATAGACATCATTACTTGGGAAAGGTACTCAAATTGGACTACTAAATTACCTTGTACTTATGCTTATATTATCATATTCTTTTCTTTTGTTTTATGGAATGTTAGAACAACAATTAAGTAAGTTAAATCAACAAGGTTAACAAAACATAATGAATAAAGTATTTTAAAAATATGTATATTTATATTTTCTTAGTTGGATTAGTTGTGAAAAAAAAAATCATTTAGTTTATAAACTCTTTCATGATAAATACTAATTATAATAATTAAGTAGCGATAAGATAAAAGTGTGTAAGATAAATTCTTATGATTAGATATGTTATTATAAATATTTTCAATAACCTTGGTAATAAAAATAATTATTTATATTGATTTGTTTAATGGTCTTCCTCGTATTTATATATTTGATTGGTCTAAAGTTTTATCTCATATTTTAATAATTCTTCACCTAAATCATTAGTAGAATTATCAGAGAGATTATTCTACCATGGATAAACTTTAGCTTGATAATCAATCTTTTCTTTTTTTTTCTTATGCACTTTAACATTGTTGAATCTTATTTTCTAATATCTAATTTTAGCATATAGTGACTTAATATTATTTTCTAATATCTAATCTTAGTATCTACTGACTTCTAATTTTAGTATCTAGTGACTTAATATTATTTTCTAATATCTAATCTTAGTATCTAGTGACTTCATACTATCTACTTGTTTTCCATTAAGTTACTTTCACTCAAATCAAATAATAGAATAATTAAGTTATTTTTATATACGTGATTTAATTTAAATATCTATAATTATTAATAAAAAATTGTAACTATAACTGTTTTTAGTTATATAATTAATTAATATTATTTTTATTAATATGATTTATTTTATTATTTTATCTTTTAATGTTTAGAACTGTTTTTTAAATTAAAGTAATTAGTAATAGTAAAAAATTATTTATAATAAAATTATAAAATTATTTATTTTATAATTGTTTTTATAAATATATTTTATAAATTTAATATTTTTTTATTAATAATTATAATATAATTATGTTTTTATTTTTGTGATCCTAAAGAAAAATAATAATACATATTTGTGTAGACGTATGTTTCTACTAATATGTAATTAAAAAATAAATTATTAACTAATTAAAAATTAAAATAAATATGTCTTTTCACATAATCTTTATGAAATAAATAAAATTACAGTTAAATTCTTTTATTTTGTTCGGTGTATAATCTTTTTATTCTTAACTTTTTAGAATATATTACAAATATACAAGTTATTGAATAAACGAATTATCACTTAAAGGTATCATTAAAAATTGTACTATACTCTATAATTTTTTTATATGAAAACAGTTGTAAATTACTCATTATCTTGTTTTGTTTATTTAATAAACATTTCTTATTTAGAAAATAGTTAACAGAGAAGCCAATACTCTTATTGCAGGTTCCAAAGAAAACCTGCTGTCCCCACAAGTGATATTTGTTCCTCTTACTGAGTGAATAATCAGAATGCAGCATTGTTCATTAGTTGCATTGCAGAGCATTAAATACCATTTTCCTATATATTTAGATATTTACATAAATTATCAAAATGTTCATAATATATATATAAAAAAATAAAATTATTTAAGTCAAAGATATTACTTCTTATATTTTATGATGCAAGTGTTTCTTTTTATTATTTTTCACAAATTAAAAATATATATATATAGACAAGAGAATACAACAACTTTAATTTTTTTTCATAAGTCAATTTATCACAACATTCTAAAATATTATTCCATTATTTTCTTTTCAAGTATCTGATTTTTGACAAATCTTATTTATCATTCTCAAATTTTACAATGACAATTCCTTTACTTTTTTTTATCTGTTATTTTTTTACATAAGGTCTGATTAATTTATAAAAGTATAAAAGAACTTCAGAATTCAACTAAAGAAGCGCAAAATAATTAGCGATCATCTTAAAAAATTAAACTCAAACTTTTTAGAATGATGACATTAAATTGTACTATTTTAATACAACATTCTAAAAAGTTTAAGCTCAAAATCTATCAGAACCTTATGAAGAATAGTACTTCATTGCATAAGTCAAAATTTTACACTACAACAATTAAATTATAATAAGAAAAATCTAATACAGTTATACTTCCATCATCTTGTCTGACTTGTTTTGCATGAATCGGTTCCTCCTCAGCGACGGAAAACGGTGCGTTTCAGCGAGCACGTAGGTCTATGAAGTATCGCCACGTGTCTGAGTGGACCACCTTGATAAACTCATCATTCAAACCAAAAACTCTCGTACTTTACTACATCTCTTTCAAAATCCAGATTCAACCCTTCTCTCTCACATCCTTCTAACTTTACTCAAACATAGTTGTTAATGTCTCTTTCTCTCTCACATCCTTCTAACTTTACTCAGACATAGTTGTTAATGTCTCTTTCTTTGCAGTTAGCATGTGTGTTTCTCTGAATCAATATCATCAAAGGTATATTACGGCATGCCTCTTGCTCACCTTCACTGCTTCTCACCAAAATTTGGCATTTGGCATTTATCATAGCAAGCACGCCCCTGTGGACCTTCCCAGCAATCCTTTTCTCCACGCTGTGTCCTTCATTTTTTTCCATGGCCATGATGTGGTTTTGGCCCTTGTTGATTCCTAATCAGGGTGTTCCATTTCCTATTCAAAGTTGTTACCTTAGGTCAAATCAGTTGCCTTAGCTCTCCTCTGATAAAAAAAAGCTTCCTTCTGATAAAAAAAAATATTTATTATTACCGTAAATAATAAATAATGAAAGAGAAAAAGTCACATTTTATTTAATCCAATCATCATTAAATTTCTGATAAATTGAGAATTAATTTTAGTATGAAAGTGTCTTTTACTGATATCTCTTCCTTATTCCATACATGGAAGACCAAAAATTTGACAAAAAAAAAACCGTTAAAGTTTATTTTGGAAATATATTTAGTAGTTTCAAGGTTTCATAAGAATACAATCAATAAAAAATTCAAATTACATTCTATCAATTTCATTTATATGCATGGTAACACCGTTCTTCATACTTTTTAAACTAATTTCATCTCTTTAAAGTTTTTTATGTTCTTATTTGTTGTTTTAGCAAATATTTATATTTTTTTGTAATAAATAAGATTTATAATAAATTTTGCATATAAACTATATTTTTCTATAGTAATAATGTATTTTCGTGCACTTAATCAGCTAATGTTTGATTTATGTTATTTTTTTTAATGTTTAATTGAGCTTATTTTTGTTGCAATGAAGTCGGGATTCCCAAAGCTTAGATTTGTGTATAAAGACATTTTTGTAATTTCACTAGTTATGTTGCAATGAAGTCGGGATTCGCAAAGCTTAGATTTGTGTATAAAGACATTTTTGTAATTTCACTAGTTATAATTAGGTGGGTCCATTTTCATAAAGTTGTTTAGGTCCACATCTTTCTTGTTTCAACACTTTATAATAACATTGCAGTTGAATATAATAAGACAGTGCAGTTGAATATAATTGAATATAATAACAAGTCAAATTCATTAGACACACTTTTATAGTTTTTAGTTTATAGTTCTTAGATTTGTTAGATAATAATGTTCAGGATTCATGATTTAGGATTTAGTTAATAGTGCTTTTGTTTTTAGCATTTTGAATTATCTCTTCTTCTCTAGTTAACAGTGCTTTTAGTCTTTTAGAATTCTCTCTTCTTTTCTTCTCCTATGTAATTCCTCTTCTTCTCCCTCCTATGCTTTCTGATTTTTACATTTTTTGTTAATGATTTATCCTACACATGTTTTCGATAGAGAGAATTAATCTCTAGAAGAAGAAGATTGTCAAACAGTTTTGATTTTATTTTTCTTCTATACTTAAATTATTTTATTATTCAGTTCTTGTTTGCTTGTTTTATTGCATAAACTCATTGATTTATTGCTTTCTTCATAAAACAAGGAAATTAGATTTGATTTCTTGCCTTCAAATATTTAAGAGAGTTATGCATAGTTATTTGATATTTTCATATTTTCTTACTTTCAGAGTGAAATTCTCTTTGTTAATCTTAGTCATTTCAGTTCTAAACACTGTGTTTGGTTTTTACATCAGTTTCTTTTCAGTTTTAATTCATTTATAGTACAGTTACAATTTTAATTTTATATTCCCCCTCTGTTTTTAGTTAATTTTAACTGTTTACTATTACTGCATTTCATTATTACTGTTTTCAATTTTTGTCTTTATGTTTCTCAAATGATCCTTAATGAAGCCCATTTCATTTCTGTCTCTACAATTCAGAAAGGCTCCTTTCTAATTTGTGAAAGAAAAGAGATTATACAATAAACTCTATCTATTTATATTTCTTTTGACTTATTTAGGTCTTATTTAGGTTGATTTTATATTATATTAGAAAATTTTATTTTATTTAAAAACTGAATGCAATATCAATGTATACCCAACTTATTTACATAAAATTAAAATTAACTTCAATGATGATATGCAATTTAGTGGACACTCAATATATTATATTATAGAGGATGAATAAAGAAATCATCTTGTAACTAAAATATAACAGACAGATAAAATATACTAATTTGAAATTTATACTGTAAATAAAAATAATGTTTAGGATTATCAAGATTCGTGATCCGACTCAAATCTTACTATTCTATCTTAATCAAATTTTTGGTCTGGTTGAAAATAAAAGAAAAAACAGAAAATTTAGTAGTTTAAAAGAAAAATGACAAAGAGAGTTAAGGTTGAGAATGGTATATTAATAGAACTATGTGAAGAAAAACACTAATGATAAGAATGTCATGACAACAAAAATGACAGAAAAAACTCAAATGTGATCGCGATTGCAGTGATAGAATGAGAAGAAAAATTATATTAGAATTCTTCTTCTCTTAACAAAGAGAGTTAAGGTTGAGAATGGTGCAACAATAAAACTATGTCAAGAAGAACACTAATGACAATAATGTCATGACAACAAAAATGACAAAAAACTCAAATGTGATTGCGATTGGAGTGATATCATGAGAAGAAAAATTAGATTACAATTCTTCTTCTCCTAACAAAGAGAGTTAAGGTTGAGAATGATGCCCCAATAGAACTATGTCAAGAAGAACACTAATGACAAGAATGTTGTTAGGTATGGCTCATAATACCGAATGAAAGGGCAAATGTGAGAGTAGAGAAGGAGTGAGCGAGCATAGCGAGAGACATTGCCGATCGCGGAAAGTTATAGGCTTTGTGGGTTGGGCCGGGGGTGCGGGGACGATGCCTCTGTGGTACGATACGAGAGTATTTTGGTAATTGTACCATATTTAGGGTTATTAATATCAACCATCTATAATGGTAACACTAATTCTGATTCTCTAATAACAAAAATGCATCCGCTCAAACGCTCCCGAGTACGTAGACAAATTGTCGAATCTTGTGTTCTTTATTTTCTTCATTTTCATTCATCTTGTGTTTATAGCGTGATTTTCTTAACAATTAGTGTTAGAGCGAGTTGAGATGGCTATGTCAGAAGGTGCTAAATTTGAAGTTGTGAAATTTAGCGGTCACGGTAATTTCAGATTATGGCAGACGAGGGTGAAGGATCTGTTATCACAACAAGGGTTGTTGAAGACTATAAAATCGCAGAAACTAACGAAGATAAAGGATGAGGATTGGGTGGATCTACAAGAACGAGCAGCAGGAACCATACGGTTGTGTTTGATAGACGAGATCATGTACCATGTAATTAGTTTGTCATTTCCGGATGAAATTTGGAAGAAACTGGAACCCCAGTTTATGTCAAAAACCTTGACAAATAAATTGTATCTTAAGCAAAGGCTATATGGGCTGAAGATGCTGGAGGGTAATGATCTGGCACAACATGTGAATATTTCAATCAAATAATCACAAATCTAACAAAGCTAGATGTGAAGATTGAGGATAAAGACAGAGCAATAATCATGTTGAGTTCGTTGCCTTCTTCCTATGAACATATTTTGACAACTCTTACATATGGGAAAGAAACAATCAAGGATGAGGAGATTATGTTATTTTTACTGATGATTTTTCTAGGAAAGTTTGGGTGTATTTCTTAAAACAGAAATCTGAAGTTTTTGACAAGTTCAAGTTGTGGAAAGCTGAGGTAGAGAACCAAACAGGTAGAAAGATCAAGTGTTTGAGGTCTGATAATGGCACAGAGTACACATATTCATAGTTCCAGAATTTCTGTGAGGAGCATGGAATTCATAGACATTTTTTAGTGTGAAAGACACCATAGCATAATGGTGTTGCTGAAAATGAACAGGTCGTTGACTGAAAGGGCTACATGTTTGAGATTGAATGCAGGGCTTCCTAAGAGCTTTTGGGCAGAGACAGTTAGTATGGCATGTTACCTCATCAACAGGTCACCACGGGCTTCTTTGGGTGGCAAGGTTGCATAAGAGGCATGGATAGGAAATATAGTTGATTTTGGTCACTTACGAATATCTGGGTGTCCTGCTTATATGCATGTGTCTGGTGATGAGAGATCGAAACGTGATGTAAAATCTAAGAAGTGCATCTTTTTAGGCTACAAGAAATGTGTGAAAGGCTACAAGATTTGGGATCCAGTTGACAAGAAAGTGGTGATCACTAGAGATGCAGTGTTTGATGAGCAGTTCATGTTGCAACAAAACCAAGAAAAGGTGCAGATGAAGTTAGAACATATCCCAACAACATCAAAGAGAATTGAAAGTTCTAATCCAAGGCTCTAGTCCAGTTGATTTACAGGACTTTAATCTTGCAAGAGAAAGATAGATAAGCACTTATATAAAAAGCTCCAACTGTATTGGGTTTTAAAGATATGGTTTCTTTTGCTCTTAAAATTACTAGTGAGGATCCAACCACTTTTTAAGGGGCTATCACTATCCAGGATAGAGAGAATTGGATGGGTGCAGTGGTAGAAGAAATGAAATCGTTACAGAAAAACCAGACACGAGAGTTAGCAAGTCTTCCTGAAGGAACGAAGGCTATTGGTTGCAAATGGGTGTACAAGAGGAAGCCAACAGTATCAGGTAGACAGAGGGAAAAGTTCAAGGCTCGCCTAGTAGGAAAATAGTTTTCACAATAGAAAGGGATAGATTATGATGAGAATTTTTCTCATATGGTTAGACACACTTCTATCAGGGCAGTACTTGCATTAGTAGCTAGTTGGGATTTACATTTAGAGTAGATGAATGTTAAAATTGCTTTCTTGCATGGTGATTTAGAGGAGTATATTTATATGCAACAACCATAGGGTTTCTCTCAACCTGGACATGAGTATTTGGTTTATAGGTTGAAGAAATCTTTGTATACATTGAAACAGTCTCCAAGGCAATGGTATAAATGATTGGACTCCTACATGATTCAGATTGGCTACAAGAGTTGTGAGTATAATTGTTGTGGCTATGCCAAGAGTCTTGATGATGGTTCTTTAATTTTTTTGCTAATGTATGTTGATGATATGTTGACTGCTATGAAGAATTTGCATGATGTTGTTGGTTTGAAAGCTTTATTGAGTTAGGAATTTGATATGAAAGACTTAGGTGTTGCAAAGAAAAATCTTGGGATAGAGATTCAAAGCGATAAAAGCTCAAAGAAACTATGGTTATCTCAGCAAGGTTATGTTGAGAGGGTACTAGACAGATTTGGGATGAACAGTGCAAAGCCTGTGAGCACTCCACTAGCAAATCACTTTAAGTTAGTTTAAATTAGTTCCCTAAGATAGATAAGGAGGTTGCGAACAGGCTAGAGGTTCCTTATGTTAGTTTTGATGGTTGCTTGATGTATGTAATGATATGTACTCGTTCTGATTTAGCTCATGTTGTTAGTCAACAGAAAATGCATGTCTAAACAAGGTAGGCAACATTGAGAGGCAATCAAATGGATTTTCAAGTACTTGAGAGGTACTGTGGGGCATGACATTGTGTTTGGTAATCAGCAGGGTGTTCCTTTAGTTGTTGGATATGTGGATTCAGATTATGCAGATGATTTGGGAAATAGAAGGTCGACAGTTGGGTATGTTTTTACTCTTAGTAGAGGACCTGTATGTTGGAAGTCAACTATCCAGTCTATTGTTGCATTATCTACCACTGAAGCTGAATACATGGCAGTAGTTGAGGTTGCAAAAGAAGCTTTGTGGCTTACTGGGTTAATGAATGAATTGGGTGTTCAGGAAGGTGGTGGAGTTTAGTTGCATTGTGACAGTGAGAGTGCTATTTATTTAGCAAAGAACCAGATATATCATACTAGAACAAAGCATATTCATGTGAGGTTTCACAAGATCAAAGAGTTGATTGCATCTGGAGAGATACTGTTGTAGAAGATTGGTATAGTGGAGAATGCAATTGACATGTTAACCAAGCTAGTTAGCGCAAACAAGTTCAAGCATTGCTTGGACTTGTTGAATGTTTATAGTTGCTAGAGAATCATGGTAGTCCAGCCCACTATATGTGTTTGATACTTCTGGATTGTATATCTTATAAAGGGGTGTATATTCGTCAAGGTGGAAACTTGTTAGGTATGGCTCATAATACCGAATGAAAGGACAAATGTCGAAATGGAGAAAGAGTAGTAACCCTAACTCTGATTCTCTAATAATAAAAACACAACCGCTCAAACGTCCCCGAGGACGTAGACATATTGTCGAACCTCGTTAAATCTGGTGTTCTTTATTTTCTTCATTTTCGTTCATTCCTGTGTTTATAGCATGATTTTCTCAACAAATGTCATGACAACAAAAATAACAGAAAAACTCAAGTGTGATCGTGATTGGAGTGCTAGAATGAGAAGAAAAGTTAGATTAGAATTCTTCTTCTCCTAACAAATAGAGTTAAGGTTGAGAATGGTGCACCAATAGAACTATGTCAAGAAAAACACTAATGACAAGAATGTTATGACAACAAAAGTGACAGAAAAACTCAAGTGTGATCGTAATTGGAGTGATAGGATGAGAAGAAAAATTAGATTAGAATTCTTTTTCTCCAACCAAACTTATTAAAATGAAAAGTAAAATAAATACTAAATCTGTCTATCAACAACTAGATAACTTTACTTACACGTGTTGTTGATTTAAATAGGTCATCCTTAAAAGATCAATTTCTATTTACACAATTTTTGAAGCCTAATATTTAACATCTTTATTCATTATATCTTGTTATTTTTTCTTCCTATTCTTTTAGAAGAACAACCAATGTGTTTTACTTTTAAAAACATGACATCATTTTTCAATTGTCAAGATATCAATTCATCTTTAACGTAAATAGAAATAGAGATATATATCACTTATTGGGTTTTGCTAATTAGTGAAAGGGTTTCTATCATTCTTTTTCTTTTAGTTTTTAGACTCTGGATCTACCATGTATCACCGATTATGAAGGGGTAATAGACACGTATAGAAAATTTTAATTTGAAAGACAAACATGAATTGAATAATTAAATTAAATCTTAATATAAATATTTTTAGTAATATTTTATAATTATTAAAATAAAAAATATCATTAAATTCATAAAAGTAATAAATTGTTATTAAATTAAAAAAATAATTTTTTTCATAGTTAAATATTATAACATTTAAAAAATTATTTGCACTATAAATTAGTAGTGGAAATGCATGTGCGCATATGGGTACACATTTTTTAAGATAATATAAAGTAAAATAAATAAATAAATGTATTGTTTAAATTATATAAATTAATAATTTTATACAATTTAATTATCTAAAAGATGTAACTTTTATTTCATATTGTATAAAATTAATAAAATATTTTAAATTGTGTAATTTAGTCATATTTATATAATTTCAATAAAAAATAAGTGGTTTTATCGTTGGATATAATAAATCTTAGAAACATTTTCTACAAACCTTTAACATTTTTTTCAGTTACTAACATATTATATATATATATATATATATATATATATATATATATATATATAATGGATTGGTTACATAAATCAATTAATTTTATTACTTAAATTCTGAAAATTTAAAATTTTATGCAATTTGTAAGTGTAACCAAACTATAATTAATAAATATATATGATTTACTTTTAGTTTTGACCAACAACTATAAAAGGTTTTCATTTTAAATGAAAAACTAAAAATGAAAAACAGTTTAAATTTAAAAAAAAAAAAAACTATACTTAGTTTTCTTGAACATGTTTGATTTTTAAAATAAATATTTAAGTAAAATTCATGTATTGCCTAAAAAAATCCTGAAATAAAATTGATATAAAAGAAAATTAATGC